>JABLTR010105742.1_pt1 | contig 112411 bp, 113 predicted proteins | sample 7160071 | NCBI WGS metagenome assembly JABLTR01 (sample SAMN14651230, study PRJNA627086) | human gut metagenome | isolation source: feces | host: Homo sapiens
ACACCTGTACCCATACCGAACACAGAAGTTAAGCTCCTCAGCGCTGATGATACTTGGTGGGAGACCGCCTGGGAAAGTAGGTCGTTGCCGCTTATGTTAAAAAGCAACTTGCAAAAGCAGGTTGCTTTTTTTATGCAGTGTACGAAAGGGGACAGCAGCGACCGGAGGAGAACAGAAGAGAATAAAGAGGTTGTATGCAAACTTCATATTGTAATATAATTATTTTATATTGGATATAAAAGTTATGAAAGGGCAGGACATAAATATGAATAAAGTAAAGATAACTGTACTTAAGACGACCTTTGATGAGGAATTGGCCTCGGAATATGGAGTTGAAGGGCTGGGAGCGTGTCCGATGATGAAAGAAGGGCAAACATTTTATGCTGACTATGCTAAACCGGATGGATTTTGCGATGAGGCCTGGAAAGCTATTTATCAGTATGTTTTTGCTTTGTCACACGGAAGCGGAAATGATCTTTTTTACTATGGAGACTGGATACGAAAACCGGGAGTTGCCATTTGCAGCTGCAATGACGGACTCAGACCTGTAATAATGAAACTGGAAGCAACGGAGGAAAAATCTGAAATCGATTATACTCCGGTAAGATGATCTGATAAAATATTTTTTGATTTAAGTAAAAAGGGAAAGCAGGTGCACAGATGAAGGAAAAGAAGGATGTGAATATAAGAAAAGCAGGACCGGAGGATGCAGCTAAAGCTGTTGAATTCATGAATAAGCTTGGCAGATATCAGAAAATGGCAGACAGCACTGTGATAACTGAAGAAAAGTTTATAAACCTGATTGAAAAAGGTGGAGGAGAGGCCATTTTTGGTGAGATTGGATCGGAAACTGCAGCTTTCATGTATTATTATGGAAATTCCTCTGCCTTTACGGGAAATACAGGTATTTATATAGACGCTTTTTATGTAGATGAAGAGCATAGGGGAGGCGGTATCGGAAGGATGATGCTTGAATATGTGGCAAAGCAGGCTTTGGAACGAGGCTGCGGACGTCTTGAATGGGTGTGTCTGGATTGGAACGAGCCTTCAATAGGATTTTACAGAAATCTGGGAGCACAAAGCATGGATATGCTTACTGTCTACAGAATGGATGAAAGCATTATGAAAAGCATGATACAGTCGGATAAGTAAAAATATTGCAGCAGATTTTTTGCCATAGCAGATACAGTTTTGAAAATATTACTGTATCTGTTTTTTTTATATATTTTAATATAAATTCAAATTATCACGTTGACAAAAATATGCCGGGGGGGGTATAATATCTGCGTAATGTTATGCGCATTTATTATTGCAAAGGAGAAAATTTATGAAAAGCAGAAGAATTAAAAAAGCGGTGGCTTTTGTTCTGACAGCAGCGATGGCGCTTTCATTTTCATCTGTGATGGCATTTGCAGGTGAAGGTGGCTCGGATTATGTTGTCAAAAACTGGGTGACGGAAGGTGGATACGGCTCTGCTGAGGCTACTGACGATGATAATGTTACGATCTTAAAGGGTGCCGATGAATTCGATGCATCCAACAATGCATTTACAGGTCCTTACACCAAGGAAAATGTAATGAAGCTTGGCACAGGTATCATCAAAGAGGTCAACGTACTGATCGATCCTGACGCTGCAACAAAAGAAAACAATACTCTGTTTGTAGTTTCATCTGAACTGGAAAAATCTGCGACTGAGGATATGGACAATGCACGCAGAGAAATCATGGTAGGAGCGTTCAAAACAGGTGATGGCAATGTAGTAATAAAAGGCCAGCCTGAGGGAGCAAGCGGTGTTGGTGAATACGTAGTTGACAGCAGAGATGTTTATACCATCCGCTTTGAATACAGGCTCGATGCAAACGGTATTTCTGCTGACGCTTATCTGTATGACAGGAGCGGAAACAACGTATGCACTTTAGTTGATAATACCTGGGCTCTGAATGAAGGCGAAGCAACAGCAGCAGCTGATTATCAGTCGGGATACGTTTGGTTTGTTGGCATAAATGCTGCTGACGGTATCAAGGTTTACAATGAGGTTCCTCAAGACAGCATAAGCCTCGATGCTGCTGAATTTGCTCTTACAGTAGGCGATACAGGTAAACTTACAGCTACCGTAGGTCCGGAATTTTTGGAAGATAAAACGGTGACTTGGACCTCGAGCGACGAAAGCATAGCTACTGTTGATGAAAACGGTATAATAAAAGCTCTGGCGGCAGGAAAGACGACTATAACGGCTACATTTAACGGCGTATCGGCAGAATGTCTTCTTACTGTTTCAGAAAAGACCGCACCGGGAACAGATGAAGGAAATAACGATGGCACAACTGCCGGAACAGAAAATAAAGCAACAGAAAATTCTCCTAAAACAGGAGATGATTTCAACATGATAGTTCCTATTATGTTGATGATCGCAACTGCTGCAGGTGCAGGAGCAGTTTTTATTCACAGAAGACACAACGCATAACATAAAAATTTTTTAAATCACAAAATACGTCGGGATTTATCCCGGCGTATTTTTATTGCGGTGTTTTTGACAGAGATATATAATGTTAAAGGATTCTTAAAAGTTATACGGATTTTTTTTTAATATTTTATGTGGCATAATAGCGGTGGAGGTTGAGAAGGATGTACAACATATTGATATGTGACGATGAAAAAGATATAGTCTCGGCTCTGAAAATCTATCTTACAGGAGAAGGTTACGGGCTTTATGAAGCTTATGATGGCAAAGAAGCTTTGGAGGTGATAAAAAACAATGAGATCCATCTTGTTCTGATGGATATAATGATGCCTAACATGGATGGCATAGAAGCGGTCAGCAAGATTCGCGAAATCTGCAATATACCGGTTATATTTTTGACAGCCAAGGGTGAGGACACCGATAAGATATTAGGCCTTAATATCGGTGCCGATGATTATGTGACCAAACCTTTCAATCCTGTAGAGCTTTTAGCCAGAGTAAAATCGCAGCTCAGGAGATATATGCAGCTTGGAGCTGCTCCCGTAAAGAAGAATATTTTAAAAATAGGAGATATTGAGCTTGATGATATGGCAAAAGAGGTTACAATGATGGGCGAAAAGGTCAACCTCACTCCTAAAGAATACGGGATATTGAAATTTTTGATGGAAAATCCCGGCAGAGTGTTTTCTCCTGTGGAAATTTATAACAAAGTATGGGATGATACGGCTTTCGGAGCTGAAGGAACTGTAGCGGTGCATATACGACATCTCAGAGAAAAAACTGAGATAAATCCGGAACAGCCTCGCCATTTAAAGGTTGTATGGGGACAAGGATATAAAATCGAATGAGGTGTATTGAATTGATGAAAAAAATCAAAGAAAATTTTACAGCGAAAGTAATAGCATTCATATTAGTGATTCTTTTATCGGTGACTGTAGCGTTTTCAGTGATAATAGTACTTATAAACGCAGAAGGACAGTGGTATTCAAAAGGGGAAAGAGCTGTAAAGGAAGATATATATGAACGTACTGCAGAGTATGCGATGAATCTTCTTACAGAAAAGATAACGAGCGATTACGGTACAGATATGTCGGGGGCTGCTGATGGTTCTGTTATCGAAGAAATGATAAACGAGGAAAGCAATTCTTCGGAATTCGGATACACAATAACATATGATGCTGCTTACTTTGATTCTGATTCGGAAGTGCCGGGTGGTGAACAGCAGGCTGCCGTTACAAGGACTCTGCATGAAGAGCTTAAAAATAGGAAAGATGTTTACAAGAAAACGGAGGCTCACAGCACAGGAACGGTAGAAGTGTACCTGGGGAAGATGACAGAAACTGATATGCCTACGAGCATATATACAAAATATCATGTAATGGATAACATATATAAATACAGATATGAAGCTATAGCATCGGGAATAGTATGCGGAATAGCACTTCTGTGTCTGGTGATATTCCTAATCATGACGGTAGGCAGAAAAGAGAGCGAAAGATCTTTGATAAGGAAAATACCTTTTGAAATAGTACTTGTAGCAGCAGTGTTCGCGTTTCTGTTTATAGGAGGAATCAGCACTTCGGTATCCCTTGATGAGAATGTTGATCTTCTCTGCGTGGTAGTCGCTGCCAACATCGTTATAACAGTATCCGCAACACTGGGAACGTTCATGGCAGTGGCAGTGAAGATGAGACAGAAAAATTTGTGGGAGAGCTCTATAACCTACAAAATAGTAGTTATTATAAAGTACATATGTTCAAGGATAGTTAATATGCTTAGAAAGATTCCTGTTGTATGGAAGGCATCGCTTGCAGCGGCAATTATGCTGATCGTAGGCTGGATGATACTGGTAAACAGTTGGTTTGGTACTGATATACCTTTCCTGTGGTACATCTGGTGCATTGTAATATTCATGCTGGTGGTTCATATTGCTTTTGGAATGAAAAAACTGCGGGATGGAGCGAGACATTTTGCAGAAGGGGATTTTAGTTATAACATAGAAGAAAAGGGGATGATATGGGATATGGAGGAGCATGCGAAAGATCTTAACAGTATAGGAAGCGGAATAGCAAAAGCAGTAGAAGAAAAAATGAAAAGCGAACGTTTTAAAAACGAGCTTATAACCAACGTATCTCATGATATAAAAACTCCGCTTACTACGATAATAAATTACGTGGATTTTCTGAAAAAAGAGAATATAGAAAACGAAAAAGCAAAGGAGTACATAGAAGTGCTGGACAGGCAGTCTATGAGGCTTAAAAAGCTTACGGAAGACCTTATAGAAGCATCAAAAGCCGCGACGGGGAATGTAAAGCTTGATATGATGCCATGTCAGGTGGGTGTGCTGATGACTCAGACGGCAGGTGAATATAAGGAAAAACTTGAATCTCAGAATTTGAAGCTGATTGCATCATTTCCTGAAAAAGATATCGAAATTATGGCGGATGGAAGAAGCATGTGGAGGATATTTGATAATATTCTTAACAACATATGCAAGTATTCTCAGCCGGGTACAAGGGTATATCAAACCCTGGAACGAAAAGGCGGTAAAGCGGTCATAACATATAAAAACACATCCAGCTATGAACTCAATATAAGTGAAGATGAGCTTATGGAACGTTTTGTAAGGGGAGACAGTTCCAGACATACAGAAGGCAGCGGACTGGGATTGTCGATAGCTAAAAATCTGGTCAAACTTCAGGGAGGAAGTTTGGAGATATCCATAGATGGAGATCTTTTCAAAGTAATAATACAGTTTGATGCAAACGATGAGAAAGATTGCGGAAATAACGTGGAGGACGGCGTTCATGATGACTTGTCCGCAAGTGTGTGATCAAAAGGGGTAAAGATATATATTAAGCCGATTTGAAGCAGGCAGATACAGTTTAATCTGCCTGTTTTTAATTGCCTAAGTCATGATTTATGATATAATAATTATGATTGTCAATAAAGGGATGAATGTGAGGTTATTTATGACAGTAGTTAAGTTTTTATTTGTACTGGCTCTTGCGGTGCCGCTGATGGTATTTATGGGGTATTACATAGTCAATCTGCAGAAAGAATTTCTCAAAAATGTGAAAGAGCAGCAGGCTCAGACACAGAAAAAACGTCATTCCAATGTTGATGAAAAAAGAGTTCCGCAAAGCAGAAGCCTCCGTAGAAAAACTTATGATGACAGCGAATACAGAATGAATGCACAGCAGGAAGAACGTGTGAAAAATGTGAAGCCTGCCTATGATTCTAAAAGAGCTAATTTTGATAATTCGGCTATGAAGCGGCGATATGAGCAGAGCGTTATGAAGCAAAGAAACGCATATGCGAAGACCGCAAGTGAATCGGAAATCCATGACAGAGATATAAATAAATCAAAAGTCAGGAAGAAAAGCAAAAGACAGAGAAGAAAAGAACTTAGAAATAAGAGGAAGTCATGAGGAATACAGATATAAAAAAAGGATACTTTATATCGTTTGAAGGACTTGACGGATCGGGAAAATCTACGCAGATAAAGAAACTAAACGATTATCTCAGAAAGGCCGGATATAATGTGGTGATCTCCAGAGAGCCGGGAGGTACTGCGATAGGAGAAAAAATACGGGAGATAATCCTTTCTCCGGAAAACGGTAAGATGACGAGCATCACTGAAGCCATGCTGTATGCAGCATCGAGAGCACAGCATGTGGATGAAGTGATAAAGCCGGCGCTCAGTGAAGGGAAAATAGTTATATGCGACAGATTTGTGGATTCCAGTATCGCATATCAGGGATACGGGAGAGGGATAAGGACTACTGTGGAAACTATAAATGAGTATGCTACGGCAGGATGTATGCCTGACATCACCTTTTTTCTGAATGCTGATCATGAAACCGGAACTGAAAGAATGAAGAACCGGAGCATGGACAGAATAGAACTGGAGCAGGCGGATTTTCATAATGAGGTGTACAAGGGTTACAGAGATCTTGAAAAAAATCATCCGGACAGGATAAAAGGGATAGATGCAACCAAGGGTATAGAAGAGATATTTTCAGAAATCAGAGCATATATAGATGCGCTTTTGGAAAAGGGCAGGGGACGGAATGAGTTTTGATTTTGAGATGAGAAGAGACAACGATGCGCTGATCAGACGATTAGAGGAGGCAGCTGCGGAAGATAGAGTATCTCATGCATATATATTTGAAGGGGACAGCCGCTTAGATAAGAGAAAATTTGCGGAAGGATTCATAAAGGAGATATTGTGTCCGAAGACAGAGACAGAGTATGAGAACAGGGATTGCTGTGGATGCAGTATATGCAGTAAAATCGATCACGGTAATCACGAGGATATAATATATATATCTTCAGACGGAAACTCGGTAAAAGATGCTCAGATAATAGAAGTACAGGAAAGGATCAAAATAAAACCTTTCGGCAGCCGGAACATCGTGGTCGTTGAAGACAGCGATGCCATGACTGTACGTGCTCAGAACAGATTTTTGAAGACGTTGGAGGAGCCTCCGGAAGGCGCTGTTATAATACTGCTTTCGGAGAATATGGAGAATCTGCTCCCTACGATACAGTCAAGATGCGTAAAATACAGACTTAATTGCTTTTCGGAGAAAGAAGAAAATCAGTCGGTGTCGGCAGGAAGAGAAATATTCGAAATGACTCTCATGCACGCACCCTTTTATAAAATGAAAGGAAGGCTTGAAAAAATAGCGCGAGATAAGGAAAATACAGCAGAATTTCTGGACAGCCTTCAGATGGAGTACAGAAATCTGCTGATAAACGATAGCAGCAGCATACGAAAGATCAAGGATGAAGAAATAATGAACAGGATACATGAAGTGGAAACTGCCAGAAGACAGATAAAACAAGGTGTATCCCCATCGTATGCGCTGAAGAATCTAATTTTGAAAATCGGAGGATAGATATGACCAGTGTGGTAGGCGTAAAATTTAAAGATGCAGGAAAGCTGTATTATTTCAGTCCCGGAGATATAGAAGTTGAAGCAGGGGATAATGTTATCGTTGAAACGGCAAGGGGACTGGAGTTTGGAAAGGTGACGATGGGAGTTACCGAAGTGAAAGACTCGGAAATAGTTGCTCCGCTCAAGAGCATAATAAGAATAGCAACGGAAAAAGACTACAGGAAGCATGAAGAAAATCTGGCCAAAAAAGATGAGGCGCTGAGACTTTGCCAGGAGAAGATAGACGCCCATAAGCTTGAGATGAAGCTGATAGATGTGGAATACACCTTTGACAACAGTAAAGTTGTGTTTTATTTCACGGCAGACGGCAGGATAGATTTCAGAGAGCTTGTAAAGGATCTTGCGGCTGTGTTCAGGATGAGAATAGAACTCAGGCAGATAGGAGTAAGGGATGAAGCGAAAATGCTGGGAGGCGTAGGAAGCTGCGGCAGGGGATTGTGCTGCAGTACATGGCTGCGGGATTTTGAGCCGGTATCCATCAAGATGGCAAAAGTACAGAATCTGTCGCTAAATCCGACGAAAATATCCGGCATATGCGGAAGATTGATGTGCTGTCTTAAATTTGAGAACGATGTTTATACACATCTTAAAAAAGGCATGCCGACTGTAGGAGAGAGGATAAAAACTCCGGATGGTATTGCTGTGGTAAGTGATGTCAATATTTTGGAAAATATAATAAAGACGAGGCTTGTTGTTGAAGAAGGCGATAAAAGTGAAGGAGAAGAAGAAAAACTCAGCACAGAATTTTACAACTATAAGAAAGAAGAGATAAAGCGGATAGATAAGAAGCGCAGCAGGAAAAAGGATGATGACCTTTCAGAGATAGAAGGGGATCTTTTGAAAGAAATAAAAGAACTGATGAAAGACTGATTCAGATGCGTATAGAGAATACAGGATTCGGAAATATCAGACTCATACAGGATCCGGACAGTTTTTGCTATGGCATAGATGCCGTCATATTGGCGGATTTCGCATCAGGCATAAGCGGAAGATGGAAAAGTGCGGCGGATCTCGGCACTGGAACGGGAATAATACCGTTTATACTTATTCATAAAAATCCTGAAAAAAGTTGCTATGTTGTGGGCATGGATATACAGGAAGAAGCTGTTGAAATGGCATCTGATTCTTCAAAGATGAATTCTATGGATGACAGGGCCCGTTTTTTCAAAGCTGACGTCGCAGATATAGCTGAGGCTCAAAACAGTGAGACGCTGAAGTCTGTAACAGATGAGCCTCTATGGAGAACTGCTCTGGAATCAGACGGGTTTGATATAGCAGTAAGTAATCCGCCGTATTTTGCAAAGGGCGGAGGTATAATAAACAGAAAAGACAGCAAGTATATCGCGAGGCACGAGACAACGGCCGATCTGGATCGTTTTATGAAGGCTGCGGCAAACATATTAAAGACGAGGGGAAACTTTTTTATTGTACACAGACCGTCAAGGCTCGTCGATATATTTTCCTCAGGAAGGAAGTACGGCCTTGAGCCGAAAACCATGCGTATGGTGATCCCTTCTGAAGGCAAGGCGCCTAATATAGTGCTGGTTCACTGTGTAAAAGGCGGAGGAAAAGAACTTAAAGTCATGAGTGATCTTATTGTGTACAATGGCGATGGGAATTACAGCGATGAAATAGAAGAAATATATGAACGCCAAAGACCAAGAGATATCACATGATTATACATATGTAAACAGATGCGGCTACGCCGACTACATATCCGACTATACCGGATATGAAGGCGTGCCTCATTTTTTTTACAGAAGTAACTCCGAAATACAGGGCAAGTACGTAAAACACCGTTTCGCAGCTTCCTACCATGACGGAGGCTGCTCTTCCTGCAAATGAATCGGGTCCGGTCTCCTGCATTATTTTTTCAGCTACGACAAGAGATCCGCTCCCCGACACAGGGCGCAGGAATATGAGCGATATCAATTCTTCAGGTATGCCTGCGGCAGCAAAAAGAGGACGTACTGCCTGTTCGATCGAGTCCATAGCTCCTGAAGCGGTCATAGATTCTATGGCTATAAATATGCCGATAAGAAACGGAAGGATATCAACGCTGGTTTTAAGGCCTTCTTTTGCTCCTGATATGAATACATCATATACAGGAATTTTTTTGATTATGCCGTAAACAAGTATTATGGTTATCAATGCTGGCAAGAATAATACTGAAAAAATACCAAGAACATCAGTCATGGAGACTTTTCCTTTCAAAAGCACGGCATACCATCACAGATGCTGCCATGGAAAGAAGACCGGCAACGATAGACGGAAGTATTATATCTTCCGGAGAAACTGATCCCAGATCGCTGCGTATTTTGATGACTGCTATAGGTACCAGCTGTATCATTGACATACTGAGAGCGGTAAACATGCACATTGAATTGCTGGCATAGCGGCTGAAGCCGTTGTCTTCGTCGAGAAGTTCCATAGCTTTTATGGAAAAAACAGTAGCGCTGTTGCCTGCGCCGAAGATATTAGCCATGAAGCTCATGATTATCATGGCAATGGTACGGCTGTTTTTTTCTTCCGGAAACAGGTATTTTATAACGGGATTCAATGCATTTGCGATTTTTTCTATGAGTCCGGATTCTTCTGCTATTTTCATAAGTCCGCTCCATGCGGCCATAACGCCGGAAAGAGCAATCATGAATTCCACAGCTTCCGTACAGCTGTTCATGAATGCATCTGTGAATTCGGCAGTTTTCCCGTTTACAATGGAGAAAATTATCCCTGAGAGAAGCATGAAGCCCCATATGTAATTCATCATGATCAACACCCCTATAGGTAAAAGTATTCGGTGATAACTAAAAATATGTTGAAGAAATTTCCATTCTATGGGATAATAATAGGTAAATATAACAGTATGGCTATGTGTGATCGTATGGATTGGAGGAGAAAATGAGCGCAACGATAGATATAAAAACACTGCTTTTCCTGATATTAGGGATAGCGCTGCTCGTTCTTATAATTTACTTGATACAGCTTACCAGGAAATGTATTACGGCGATGAACCATACAAATAAAATACTTGAAGATGCGTCAGTCGTTACGGAACTTGCATCAAAGCGCAGCAAGGATGTTGACGGTATAATAGATAATGTTTCTGAATCTGTAGGATCCATATCGAAAGCCATAAAGGGAGAACAGAATACTTTTGCGGCTATTGCGTCTATAGTAAAATCGGCGGCGGCTGTTAAAAATGCGTTTACAAAGGAGACAAAAGAATAGGATCGTGAAATTTTGCTTTTTACGGCTGTTGGCCTGACCTGAGAGGTATAGTGAATAAGTGTAGTAAATTTTTGTATGAAGTTTGAAAGGAGTATGGAATGAAGGCTACAGGTATCGTTAGAAAAGTAGATGAACTGGGCAGAATCGTGCTGCCTATAGAACTCAGAAGAACGCTCAATATAGAAATAAAAGATCCGCTGGAAATATATGTTGACGGAGAGTCTATCATGCTGAAAAAATATCAGCCTGCATGTGTCTTCTGCGGAAGTTCCGATGATGTAAAACAGATAAAAGGAAAAAATGTATGCTCCAAATGCATTGAAGAACTTCAGAAATTGTAGTACATAAAAAGAGCAGCAAGTGCTCTTTTTTTGCGTTAAAACATGTGAGTTGGGAATAATAGTAAGAGAGAAGAGGTCGAGTATATCATGTTTTGCTCCCCTTATGTGTGAAACTCCCGATCAAGACCTCTTTTCGAACTACATATATATTGAAAAAAATCTGTAAAAACATTATAATATTAAAGTTGTATACTCAAAATTCGGAGGAAAAAAGGTGGCAAAATTTTTTGTACAAAAAAGCGCGCCGCTGAGGGGGGAAGTTGAGATAAGCGGATCAAAAAACGCAGTTCTTCCCATAATGGCTGCGGCGCTTTTAACTGAAGAAAAATGTGAGATAAATGGTGTTCCGCAGCTTAGAGATGTGGATGTTATGTGCAAACTTCTCGAACGTCTGGGCGCACATGTTGAGAAAGATCCCGAGGGAAAAACCGTAGATATAACAGCCGGATCGGATCTCAGCTGTGAAGCTCCTTATGATCTTGTTAAAATGATGAGAGCATCGATACTTGTACTGGGAGCCTTGCTGATCAGAACAGGCAGAGGAGTGATACCCCTTCCTGGAGGATGTGCGATAGGGAAGAGACCTGTAGAGCTTCATCTGAAAGGTCTGAAAGCTCTCGGCGCAGTCGTAGATGAAAATCAGCTTGCAAGGGGAATAGTGGATGCCAGAGCTGATAAACTTAAAGGAAATACTATATACCTGGATTTCCCAAGCGTAGGAGCGACAGAAGTAATAATAATGGCGGCATCTTTGGCGGAAGGTACTACGATACTTGAAAATGCTGCGCAGGAGCCTGAAATAGTCGATTTGGCGAATTTTTTGAATAAAATGGGGGCAAAGATCAAGGGCGTCGGAACAGATACTATAAAGATAGAGGGCGTAGAAAAACTCAAAGGCGTAAATCATAACGTTATTCCGGATAGGATAGAAGCCGGAACCTTTATGGTGGGAGCAGTTATGACAGGAGGAAACGTGCTGGTAAAAAATGTAGTACCGGATCACCTCAAAGCTGTCATTGCAAAGCTTAGAGAGTGCGGAGCTGTGATCACTCCCGTTGACGAGGGTGTTTTGGTGCAGGGAGATGTCAATCCTCTTGTATCCACGGATATAAAGACGCTGCCCTATCCAGGATTTCCGACGGATCTGCAGTCGCCGTTCATGGCTTTACTTACCGTTGCCAAAGGTCCAAGCGTAGTCATAGAAACTGTATTTGAAAACAGATTTATGCATGTAGGTGAATTCAACAGAATGGGAGCAAATATAAAAATAGACGGTAACTGTGCGATAATACCGGGAGGTAAGAACTTACAGGGGGCACAGGTGGTTGCAACAGATCTGAGAGCAGGAGCGGCAGTAGTTCTCACGGGACTTATCGCTGACGGCATTACGGAGATATCTCAGATATATCATGTGGACAGAGGATATGAAAATTTCGTGAATAAACTCAAAAAGCTGGGCGCGAATATAATGCGTGTCGAGGATTGATATATAAATTGCATGATTATTGAAGAGAAGGGCTGTGAAGAATTTTTCACAGCTCTTTTTTATGATTTTTAACATCAAAAAAATGTAAAAACAGTTGACAAGTATTTTGTTTATGTTAGAATGTAAGCGTAGTTAGAAAAAGCTAACCGCATTAAGGCGTGATAAAATAAAGCGCTTTCGTTTGCTTAGCATAGGAGACAGATATGAATTTAAGTGAAGCTAAAACAGGAGAAACGTATATAGTTAAAGATATTTCAAGTGATGACGAGGAGCTCAAATCTTTTCTGTTCACTTTAGGGTGTTACAGCGGTGAGCCAATAACGGTCATTTCCCATATAAAGGGAGGATGTGTCGTATCGATAAAGGATGGAAGATACAATATAGATGACGGCATAGCCGAATCGATCTTAATATAAAACTGATTTGAATAGTGACGAAGGTCACTATTTTTAAGGAGCACAGGTTAGTTGAGGATAACTACCGACGGACTTATTTATTATTATATAGACAGGAGGATGTAACATGAGAATTGCTTTTGCCGGCAATCCCAACAGTGGTAAGACTACTATGTACAATTCGCTTACGGGAGAAAATGAAAGAGTAGGTAACTGGGCCGGAGTTACCATAGGCAAAAAGGAGAGTCCTATAAAAAAAGAATACTATGATTCCACAGAGGCGCTTATTGCAGTCGATCTTCCGGGAGCATATTCGATGTCTCCTTTCACGCCGGAAGAAAGTATCACCAGTGGTTATGTGCGAGATGAAAATCCTGATGTTATAATAAACATAGTGGATGCTACTAATCTCAGCAGGAGTCTGTTTTTTACAACTCAGCTTCTGGAATTGGGAATACCGGTCGTAGTGGCGTTAAATAAAAGTGATATAAATGAAAAACAGAATACGAAAATAGATACGGAAACTTTGTCGAAAAAGTTAAACTGCCCGGTCATAAGGACGATATCGACATCATCGGGAAGCGATAACGGTCTCAAGGAGGTCGTGAAGTCTGCGGTAGAGCTCAGCGGCAGAAAGCAGAAGGCTCCGTATCTTCAGGCAGAGATCAACCTTCACGATAAAAAAGCTGTAGAGGCAGAGGACAGGAAGCGATTTGATTTTGTAAATAAAATAGTAAAGGAAGTAGAGACAAGGCAGGTACTGACCAGGGAAAGAAATTCACAGGACAAAATAGATGCCGTGCTTACTAATAAAGTTGCAGGCATAGTGATATTTGCTCTTGTAATGTGGGCTGTTTTCTGGATATCTCAGTCATGGCTCGGACCTCTTATCGCCGACTGGCTGGTAGGATGGATAGAGACTTTCCAGGGATGGGTATCGGCACAGCTTGAAAATGCAGCACCTATACTGCAGGCAATACTTGCAGACGGTATAGTCGGAGGTGTAGGCGCGGTGGTAGGATTTTTGCCGCTCGTAATGGTGATGTATTTCCTTATTGCACTCCTTGAAGACTGCGGATACATGGCTCGTGTAAGCGTAGTGATGGATCCTATATTCAAGAGAGTAGGATTGTCAGGAAAAGCTATAATACCTATAATAATCGGAACAGGATGCGGGATACCGGGAATCATGGCGTGCCGAACGATCCGCGATGAAAGGGAAAGAAGAGCAAGTACCATGCTTACCACCTTCATACCTTGCGGAGCTAAAATACCGGTGATAGCATTGTTTGCAAGTGCTTTCTTCAGTGGCTCGGCATGGGTAAGTGCTGCAATGTATTTCACAGGCATATTGCTAATATTCCTGGGAGCGCTTATAATAAAATGGATAACAGGATACAAGTACAGGAAATCTTTCTTCATCATGGAGCTTCCTACATATAAGGCGCCAAGTCTGAAAAGAGCTTGTTTTTCGATGTTCGAGAGAGCAAAGGCCTATATAAAGAAGGCCGCTACGATAATACTCGTCTGCAACTGCGTAGTACAGCTTATGCAGACATTCAACTGGCAATTCCAGCCTGTTGCGGAAAATGCGGCGGATACATCAATACTGGCATCTATATCCTCGCCGTTTGCTGTACTTCTCATTCCTCTTGGATTTGGCACATGGCAGCTGGCGGCAGCGGCGATAACAGGATTCATCGCTAAAGAAAATGTTGTGGGAACTCTCGCAGTAGTATACTCCATAACTAATTTCATAGATACGGATGAGCTGGCATTGACCGGAGGAGCAAATGAAGTTGCACTTACGCTGGGACTTACTTCAGTGTCGGCGCTTGCATACCTTATGTTCAATCTCTTTACACCGCCTTGCTTTGCGGCGCTTGGTGCAATGAATTCAGAGATGAAGAGTGCAAAATGGCTGTGGGGCGCTATAGGATTCCAGTTCTCTACAGGATATACGGTGGCATTTTTAGTATATCAGATAGGTACTCTTGTTACGGAAGGATCTTTTGGAGCAGGATTCATACCTGGATTGATAGCTGTGCTTGTTATGGCAGGAGTTGTTGTTATGATAGGATACAGATCGAACAGAAACTTTGAAAAAGAATATTCGCTTCATGGAAAAGGAGGCGTTTCCGCATGATCACAAATATAATTGCAGCAGCTATAATATTGCTCGCAGTCGGCGCATCGCTGAGACATATAATAAAAGAAAAGAAGAGGGGCGTTAAATGTATAGGATGTCCTGACAGCGGATGCTGTGCCCATGCTGTATCAAACAGAGCCGGAGAGTCTGATTCCGGATGCGGAGGAAAAAAATAGTGTTGTATACAGGAGTTCGTGTGATACGGACTCCTGTTTTCACTTTATTGACAAATTGTCAGGGTATAATAATGAAAAGAATAATAGGATAGGAGGAATCAAAGTTATGAGAAAAAATTTCGGAGCGAAATCATGGCTTTATCCGGAGCCTGTACTTATCGTTGCAGCATACGGTGAAGACGGAGTTGCAGACGCTATGAACGCCGCATGGGGAGGTATAAGCGGAAATGCTGAGATATCCATGTGCCTCAGTCCGGGACATAAGACCGTAAAAAATATTTTGAAAAAGGGTGCTTTTACCGTAAGTATCGCTGATGCTGCTCACGTTACGGAATGTGACTATGTAGGCATAGTATCGGCCAATGATGTTCCCGATAAGTTGGAAAGAGCGGGACTTCATACTCAGAAATCTGAATTTGTAGATGCACCGATCATTGAGGAGCTTCCTATGGCACTTGACTGCAAACTGATAAGCTATGATGAAGACACTCACAGAATGGTGGGTGAAATAGTAAATATAAATGCTGATGAAAGTATAATAGGAGAAAACGGTCAGATAGATCCTTCCAAATTTGAGCCTATAATATACGATGCACCAAACAGTGCATATTTGAAAATAGGAGAAAAAGCAGGCAACGCCTTCAAGGATGGAGAAAAGCTTAAATAGTTCAATGCACTTCTGTCCCGCTGTAGTAGTGGGACAGTATTTTTTTGTAGTCATATCCTTCTTTTGCCATACCGTTGGCTCCGTATTGGCTCATTCCGACGCCGTGACCGGATCCATTTGAGGTGAAAGTTATAGTATCATCTGTCGTCTTTATTTCGAAGTTTGCAGAAGGCAGGCCAAGGGCTTCCCGAACGTTCCGGCCCTCGATGACGCCGTTTCCGATCTGCATTTTTTCCACTCTGCCGCCGCTGCTTCGGCTTATGATCCTGATGTTTGATGAAGTTATACTGCCAAAATCTATAGATGGACAGGCCTTTTTTATTTTAGAGGAAAATTCATCGATTGAAAATGAATTCTTTTCGTTTTTATGAGTTGCTTCATCTTCGTAGGGACTTTCAACGCTGACGAGATAAGGAACGGCAGAGGCAAAAACATCTTCGGAGTTTTCGGTTTTTCCGCCGCTTGACGAGTGAAACAGCGCCTGCTCTACGAGATTACCGTCGTAGTATAAAAGCTCACCTTCTGTATCGTCAACTGCTTTTGATATTTTATTCCATCCGTCCTCCATCCATTTTTCCCCTTTTAAGTCTTTGAGCTCAGAGGGACTCCTGTAGACCTGGCAATGGGTACTGTCGCAGAGAGGGGCGTCGGGGTGAGCTTTGGGATTACCGTTTTTCTCTGCGCGTATAACGCGTGCCAGAGAATATGTACGAGCTGCCACTGCCTGAGCTTTCAGAGCTTGTATATGAAAAGTCGAAGGCATTTCGCCGGATACAACACCTTTGATATATTCTTCGAAATCGACAGATTCAGTTTTCTTTGAACCGCATCTGTATACAGATATGCTTTCAGGTGTCTCTGTGAGTTCAAAAGATGGATTATTTGGATCATTGCTTTTTTGTATGCTGTCGCCGGGAATAATCTTAGTTATCAAATACGGAACAGGTATCATCAGGATACATACGGCAGCTGTTATCAGAACGATGATCTTCACACAGGGCGCTGAAAAAAAGCGTACAGCAGAAGAAAAAATGAGGTATGCGATATCTGAGAATCTGTATCTTCTGGATTTTTTTAGGAAAGAAAAGGATCGTCTGTGTTTCATATGGCCCTCCTGAAATGTATTTGTACAAGTTTATGATGAAAATCTTAAACTATGCGTGATAGATGGTGTATAATAGCAATTGTAGAGATCGATAACGAGGAGGACTGTTTTACTATGGAAAAGATTTTATTTGTAAATGCATGTGTAAGACCTGAATCAAGGACATATGTTCTGGCTCAGCATGTACTGGATAAGCTTGACGGAGAGATCACGGTAACAGATCTGGAAAAGGAAGAAATTTTGCCGCTCAATTTGAAATCTCTTCAGCTTAGAGATATGTACGTAAAAGAAAAAAATTTCTCTCATGAGATATTTAAATATGCTAAGCAGTTTGCGCAGGCCGATAAGATCGTAGTGGCAGCACCGTACTGGGATATGTCGTTTCCGGCTATGGTAAAATCCTATTTTGAAGCTGTGACTGTACAGGGACTTACTTTCCATTACACGCAGGAAGGCATACCTGAAGGCCTTTGCAGTGCTGACAAGCTCATATATATTACCACTGCAGGAGGCCCGATAGGAGACGCCAACTATGGGTTTGAATATGTTGACGCGTTATGCAAGACTTTTTACGGTATAAAAGATACTGTTTGTTATAAAGCTGAGTTCCTTGATGTAGTAGGAGCTGATGTGAAAGGCATTATAAAAAAAGCTCTTGAAGAAATTGACAGGGATTTTCAGGAAAGGTAGATGTGATGCGTGAAATAAGTGTTGAACTCATCGAAGAGAAAATCGCAGAGATGTGTATCGAAGCAAATCACTTTCTCGGGACAGATGTAAAGAATTGTATTGCGGAGAAAATGTCAGAGGAAAGCTGGCCGGTCGCAAAAAATATACTTGGCGATATAGGTGAGAATATAAAGATCGCTGAGGAAGGAGTATTTCCTCTTTGTCAGGATACGGGAATGGCATGCGTGTTTCTTGAGATAGGACAGGATGTGCATCTTACAGGAGGCAGCCTGAAAGAAGCTGTAGACAGAGGTGTAAAGAGAGGATATGAGAAGGGATATTTGAGAAAATCCATAGTGGAAGATCCGCTTCGCAGGATCAATACAAGAGACAATACTCCTGCATATCTCAACGTTGATATCGTCGATGGGGAAAATGTGAAAATAACAGTTGCGCCAAAGGGATTCGGCTCTGAAAATATGAGCAGGATAAAAATGCTGCCGCCTTCGGCAGGAGAACAGGGTGTGAAAGATTTTGTAATAGAAACGTGCAGTCTTGCGGGGGCAAACCCATGTCCGCCTATAGTTGTAGGTGTAGGAATAGGAGGGACCTTTGATAAAGCAGCCCTTATGGCAAAGAAGGCATTGCTTAAACCGATGGATGAGGCAAACAGCGATCCTTATTATTCGGATATGGAAAAGGAGCTGCTTGAAAAGATAAATTCCTTAGGCATAGGACCTCAGGGATTCGGGGGCAGGACAACAGCCCTGGCTGTAAAAATAATCACAGCGCCTACGCATATAGCAGGTCTTCCCGTAGCTGTGAACATCAACTGCCATGTCAGCAGGCATAAGGAGGCGGTGTTGTAATGAAACATGTACTTGAAAGTCCGTTTTGTAAAGAGAAGCTCAGAAGTCTGAAAGCAGGCGATCAAGTTTATCTTACGGGAACGGTGTATACCGCAAGGGATGCGGCTCACAAACGTATAACTGAAATGATCGAAAGAGGAGAAAAACCGCCCTTTGATATAAAAGATTCAGCAGTTTATTACGTTGGTCCCACTCCTGCAAAAGAAGGATATCCTATCGGATCGGCAGGTCCGACTACGAGCTACAGGATGGATGCGTACGCGCCGATGCTTCTGGATCTGGGGCAGAGCATAATGATCGGAAAGGGGCAGCGCTCCGAGGAAGTTGCAGAGGCAGCTAAAAGAAATGGAGCAGTTTATCTTGCAGCGATAGGAGGAGCAGGAGCGCTGATGGCAAAACACATAGTCAGATCGGAGATAATAGCTTTTGAAGATCTTGGAGCTGAAGCGGTGAGAAAAATATATGTGGAGAATATGCCTCTCACTGTGGTGCTTGACAGCAGTGGGAACAATCTATACGTTTCGGGAAGAGAAGAGTATTTGAATTCTATTGTAAAATAGTGTAATATAAGTTACATATTTATTTTTAAAAAGACATTTTGAGAATGAAGAAATGGGATATAGTTATTTAAGAAAGGATGCGAAATGGGAATAGGAACTAAATGTGTACAGGACGGATACAGACCGGGAAACGGAGAGCCAAGACAGATACCTATAGTGCAGAGCACGACTTTTAAATACGATACAAGTCAGGATATGGGAAAGCTGTTCGATTTGGAAGCTTCAGGGTATTTTTATACGAGACTGCAGAATCCTACAAACGATTATGTTGCTGCTAAGATAGCGTCGCTTGAAGGCGGAAGCGCTGCCATGCTCACATCATCAGGACAGGCTGCGAATTTTTACGCGGTATTCAATATAGCTTCCTGCGGGGATCACGTGGTTGCTTCCTCTGCTATATACGGAGGAACGTATAATCTCTTTGCAGTAACGATGAAAAGGATGGGTGTGGAATTCACTTTTGTTTCCCCTCATGCAACGAGGGAGGAACTGGATGCAGCATTTAAGCCTAACACTAAGGCGGTATTCGGAGAAACTATAGCAAATCCGGCACTTACTGTGCTTGATATAGAAACTTTTGCTGAAGCGGCTCATGCGCATGGAGTGCCTCTTATAATAGATAATACTTTTGCGACTCCGGTGCATTGCAGACCTTTTGAATTCGGAGCGGATATCGTTACACACTCTACGACTAAATATATGGATGGCCATGGCGCAGGAGTGGGAGGATGTATAGTCGATTCAGGCAAATTTGACTGGACCGCTCACGCGGATAAATTCCCAGGACTATGTGAGCCGGATGAAAGCTATCACGGTGTAACATACACCGATAGATTCGGATTGGAAGGTGCCTTTATAACGAAGGCAACAGCTCAGCTTATGAGAGACTTCGGCTCCATACAGTCTCCGCAGAATGCTTTCCTGCTCAATCTGGGACTTGAGAGCCTACATGTCAGGATGAAGAGACATGCAGAAAACGGCATGGCTGTTGCGGAATATCTGAAAAACCACGATAAAATATCCTGGGTAAAATACTGCGGACTTAAGGATGACGATGATTACCAGCTTGCTCAGAAATATCTTCCTGACGGCTCATGCGGAGTTGTAAGCTTTGGAGTCAAAGGGGGAAGAGAAGCGGCAGAAGACTTTATGCACAAACTGAAGGTCGCAGCCATAGAAACTCACGTGGCTGATGCAAGAACGTGCTGCCTCCATCCGGCAAGCGCTACTCACAGACAGATGAACGATGAAGAGCTTGCAGCCGCCGGAGTAAGTCCGGATCTTGTGAGATTTTCCTGCGGACTTGAAGACGCGGAAGATCTCATTGCGGACATAGAGCAGGCTTTAAGATAGAAAGGAACGCTGAAATCAAATGCCTTTGATAATACCTAACGAACTTCCTGCATCGGAAACGCTGCAGAGTGAAAATATATTTACTATGGAGGTGGGCAGGTCCACAACTCAGGATATACGTCCTTTAAAGATAGTTATTGTGAACCTTATGCCGACTAAGATCGCTACGGAGACCCAGCTTGCAAGAGTGCTGTCAAACAGCCCTCTGCAGGTGGAAATGACTCTTGTTACAATGGGATCTCATGAATCAACCCATATTTCTCAGGAGCATATGGATTCTTTCTACAAAACGATAGATGAGATAAAGGATGAATATTTTGACGGTATGATACTTACCGGAGCCCCAGTGGAAAAGCTGCCTTATGAAGAAGTGGACTACTGGAAGGAGCTTTGTGAAATATTCGAATTTGCCAAAAAGAAAGTGTACAGCAGCATGTTTATATGCTGGGGTGCGCAGGCTGCTCTTTACTATCATTACGGTATAGACAAGCATATACTGGACAAAAAGGTGTTCGGAGTGTTTGAACACAGAGTGCTCAGGCCTCATAACCCGCTTGTGAGAGGATTTGATGAGATATTTTATGCTCCGCATTCACGGTATACGGAAGTAAGACGCGAAGATATAGAAAAAGAGCCTGCGCTCAGGATACTTGCGGATTCCAGGGAGGTAGGCCCTCACATCATATCCACTGAAAACGGCAGACAGATATTCGTAATGGGACACCAGGAATACGATAAGGGAACGCTTGCCGGAGAGTACAGAAGAGACGCGGGAAAGGGACTGGATACTGCTGTTCCTGAAAATTATTTCAGAAATGATGATCCGGATGATGAGATCATGTTCAGATGGAGAAGTCACGCAAGCCTTCTGTTTTCAAACTGGCTTAATTATTACGTTTATCAGAATACGCCGTATGATCTGAGCGCTATAAAGGGAATGTCAGAATAAAATTGAGTGAAACGTAAGAGGAACAGTAAATAAGGAGGACGGAGCATTGGTAGACAGAAATTTGCTCAAGCATCTTGCTAAAAAGTATCCAGACGTAAAATCAGCTACGGAAGAGATCGTGAACTTAAGCGCGATACTTTCTCTTCCGAAGGGAACGGAGTATTTCTTCAGCGATCTTCACGGAGAACATGAAGCCTTTATACATATGATGAAAAGCGCTTCGGGAGTTGTAAGATCGAAGATAGAAGAGATCTTCGGTCCGGACCTTACACGCGATGAAAGGGATGCGCTGGCATCTCTTGTATACAATGCAGAAGCAGAGATCAAGAGAAGAAAGAAGAGTGACATCGATTTTGACAAATGGTGTAAAGAATCGATACTTCAGTTAGTACTTATATGCAAATCAGTGTCAACGAAATATACACGTTCTAAAGTCAGAAAACGCCTTCCTAAAGAATACGCGTACATTATAGACGAACTTCTTCATGCAGATGACGAGGAGAACAAGGGGAATTATTATGGACAGATAATAAATTCTATCGTAGAGTGTGGGGTGGCTGAAGAATTTATCGAAGAGATGACAAATGTGATCAGCTCCCTTGCTGTAGACAGACTGCATATCATAGGAGATATATGGGACAGAGGTGCTCATCCTGATATGATAATGGATTTTCTGATGAACTATCACGATGTTGATTTTCAGTGGGGAAACCATGATATAGTATGGATGGGAGCCGCTACGGGCAACTGGGCATGTATAACCAATGTGCTCAGAATGAATATCAGCTATAACAATTTCGATATGCTGGAGATCGGATACGGCATAAACTTAAGACCTCTCGCGATAATGGCCGAGAATGTATACGGCGATGATGACTGTAAATTCTTTAAGCCTAAGAGACTTGATGAAAACAAATTCGATCCGGTAGATGATCTGCTTGCAGCAAGAATGAATAAAGCTATAGCGATATGTCAGTTCAAGGTGGAAGGCCAGAGGATAATGGCTCATCCTGAATACGGCCTTGAGAACAGACTTCTCCTTGATAAAATAGACTTTGAGAAAGGGACTGTAAAGCTCAGAGACGGTGAATATCCGCTGAGAGATACAAACTTCCCTACGATAGATCCGCAAAATCCTTATGAGCTGACTCCTGAGGAAAAGGATGTGCTGAAAGCGCTGGAAGCATCTTTCCTCCAGAGCGAAAAGCTTCAGACTCATATAAGGTTTTTATACAGTCACGGTGCGCTCTATACCGTGATAAACGGAAATCTTCTGTATCATGGATGTATTCCTGTCGATGAAAACGGACAGTTTGAAAAATGTACGATAAACGGAGTCACGACATCGGGAAAAGCCTATATGGATTATCTTGATGATCAGGTGAGAAAAGCATATTTCAATCCTTCTGAATCAGAGGAGACCGGAAGGTCGGGAGATCTGATGTGGTATCTGTGGCTTGGAAGCAAGTCGCCTCTTTTCGGAAAAGATCAGATGACTACTTTTGAAAGATGCTTTGTGGAAGATAAGGCGACGCATAAGGAATACACTGTGCCTTATTACAAATACATAAATCAGAAAAAAACATGCGAGATGATACTGGAAGAATTCGGTTTAGATCCTGAAAATTCACACATACTTAACGGACATGTACCGGTCAAAATAAAAGACGGAGAAAGTCCTGTGAAAGGAGAGGGAAAACTCTTCATAATAGACGGAGGTATGTCAAAAGCTTATCAGAAGCAGACTGGTATCGCAGGATATACGTTCATATTCAATTCAAGATTTATGGCTTTATCGGAACATAAACCTTACAGTCCGTTGCAGGAAGACGGTACTCAGGTATTTCACACACCGGTCATAAGGACTGTAAAAACGCTGGAAAAAAGGATGCTCGTAAGAGATACCGATCAGGGGCGTGAGCTTGAACGTGAGGCTGAGGAGCTCAGAGAGCTTGTAAAGGCGTACAGGACCGGCGAAATGAAAGAAGGCTGATTCAAGATTTGATATACGGCTCTATCCTGTACCATGGGAAGCCGATGACATTATTAAGATCACCTTTTATCTCGCGGACACAGGCTTTGAAGGTCCCTTGTATAGCATAGCCTCCGGCTTTGTCGTAAGGCTCCGGAGTTTCTACGTATTTTTGAAGGAAGTCATCGCTGAAATTTTTGAAAAATACTTCTGTATCATCGTAAAAGCAGGTTTTTAATGAATTTTCGCTATCGAGGATGCATACTCCTGTTATAACGTGATGACATTTGTTTCTGAGGGCAGAAAGAGTTTTAAAAGCTTCTGTTTTATCAGATGGTTTTCCTATGATTTTATTGTTGAATACGACGATAGTATCGGCGGCAATTACTAAATTGCTGCCGATATTTTTTTGTATTGCTTTATCGGATACGCAGAGCGCTTTTTTCAGCGCAAGGTACATTACCGCCGATCTGGGAGAAATGCTGAATGGAAGTTCTTCATTCACGTCGGCTGAAATTATTATGGGATCATATCCATGTTTTTTCATCATCTCGATTCGTCTGGGAGACGAAGAGGCAAGAATAATTTTTTTCATAGCATTATTATGCCACAATTACAGATAATAATATAGAGGATGTTTGAAAAAGGAGATTAGATATGGAGACAAGGGATGAAATAAAAAAGAAGGATATAGCCAAGGCCTATGAAAAATACAGCAGCAAGTTCACGCCGAAACCAAAATATTTTATGAATTCCGTAAGGGCCTTTTTGTGCGGCGGAAGTTTGTGTGTCCTGTCAATGTGGATAGAGAACAGATTCATCAGCATGGGAATACCGGAAAAAACAGCCTCTGTATACGTTGTGATCATACTTATAATGACGGCGCAGCTGCTGACGGGACTTGGATGCTTCGATACTATAGCTAAATTTGCAGGGGCGGGTATTATCGTACCGATAACAGGATTCGCAAATTCCATGGTTGCTCCGGCTATAGAGTATAAGAAAGAGGGGGTGGTTTTGGGAGTTGGCGCCAAACTGTTTTCTTTATCCGGACCGGTACTTGTTCTTGGAATCACTTTATCGATTATAATAGGTATCGTGTACTGGATGATAGGAATATGGAGTTAAAATGAGCAGGGGAGGAAAATGATTGGAACAGACTTTGAACTTTCGAAGAAAACCTTATATACTGAGCGGATATTCTATAGGCGGAGAAAAGGAAGGGAATGGACCTTTGCATGAGTGGTTTGACTTTTGCCTTGATGATGATACTTACGGAGAAAATACATGGGAAAAAGCAGAAAGCAAGATGCTTAAAACCTCTATTACAGAGTGTATAAGAAGAGCGGATAAAGATACAGATGACATAGGCGCCATGCTTAGCGGCGATCTGCTTAATCAGCTTATGTCTTCTTCGTTTATGGCGCGCGATCTTCGAATACCTTTTCTCGGGATATACGGAGCCTGTTCAACCATGACCGAATCGCTTATGCTTGGTGCGGTGCTGACAGATGGAAAATACAGTGATAACGTTGTGATAGGTGCCTCAAGTCATTACTGTACTGCAGAAAGACAGTTCAGGATGCCGTTGGAACACGGAAATCAGAGGCCGCCGTCGGCTCAGTGGACCGCTACGGCGGCAGGAGCTATGCTGCTTTCAGGAGAATCAGGCATTGAAGAAACCTTTGCAGATAAAGAGGGAAAAATACACAATATGAAAAAAGTGAGGATAGAGAGCGGTACCATAGGCAAAGTCATAGATGCCGGAGTAAAAGATGCCAATCAGATGGGGAGCGCAATGGCTCCGGCTGCTGTAGATACACTGCTAAATCACTTACAGGATACTGGAAGAGATCTGAAATATTACGATGCTGTTTTTACGGGAGATCTGGGATATATAGGAAAGAAGATCGTAGCGGATCTGCTTTCGGACTCAGGCATAGATAAAGATCAGATAGAAAGGATATACGATGACTGCGGGACTATGATATATGAGCCGAGGCAGGATGTACACAGCGGAGGAAGCGGATGTGGGTGTTCTGCATCCGTATTTGCCGGATATGTCTATAAAAAGATGAAACGCGGGGAGATAAACAGGGCGCTTATAATTTCTACAGGTGCGCTTTTATCAACGATAAGCCCGTTTCAGGGAGAATCTATTCCCGGGATAGCACACGCGATATCTCTTGAAACAGAGTAATATGCGGAGGAGATGAAAACTATGGAAAATGTTATGGATTATATATTTGCTTTCATTGTGGGAGGAGGTATATGCGTTGCAGGACAGCTGATGATAGACGGAACAAAGCTTACGGCGCCGAGAGTTTTAGTCATATTAGTTTCGATAGGAGCCATCCTTCAGGCCTTTGGCATATATGAGCATCTGGTGGAATTTGCAGGGACCGGGGCAAGGGTGCCGCTTCCCGGATTCGGATACAGTCTTGCCAAAGGTGCGATGGAAGGTGCCAAGCAGGGCCTTTTGGAAGCTGTTACGGGAGGTATAAAGGCTGCGGCAGGAGGCATATCTGTAGCTATTGGATGGGGATATACAGTAGCGCTCGTATTCAACCCAAAGTCAGTCAGATGATGATAGTGGTATGTATTGTAAGAAAACATCCTTGTGCTTAAGCATGGGTTTCCGCTTACACAATATTTTATACGATAAAAGACACGCAGTTTTTGCTACGTGTCTTCTGGTATTTGTTAAGTGCAATATCTGTTTTAATTTCAATTGCTCGATCCGGATGTCGGTGAGGTTGGCGATTCGCTTGACTCCGGCGTGGTAGGCTCAGGCTGTGTAGTCGTAGCTCTCGATATGCTTTCTGTTGCGGAGGATACTGCTGAGGTTGCCGAATCGGAGCCGGAATCTCCCGATTGTGACAGGGATACGTTCGAGTACGTTCCTTCTATATAGTATTCTCCATTGACAGTAGTAACGTCCGAAGGCTTTTCAGCGAAAGAGCCTCTTGGCAGATCTTCGCATACACGGCTCATTATATTTTGCCAGAATCCTGCGACTCTGCTGCTTCCTGCGCTCAATTCTATGTTTATATCGTTACCCATCCATAATGCTGCTGTATACTGTGGTGTGAAGCCGCAGAACCATAAATCGTAAGAATCTGTAGTTGTACCTGTCTTACCGGCTACAGGCTGATTGCTTATAGCTGCGCTCGATCCGAGTCCATTGGTAACTACAGTTCTCAATATATCGGTCATTATCCAAGCAACACCTTCGTTGTAAACGCGTTCTTCTTCAGAAGTTTTTTCGAAAAGAACTTCATCGTTCGAATTGAGTACCTGTGTGTATGCTATAGGAGACTTATATACGCCTTCGTTGACAAAGGTAGCGTATGCTGCCGTTACTTCGAGAGGTGAGATACCCTTTGTCATACCACCGAGGGCAAGTGCTGATGGATTGAGGTCATTGGTATCGCCTTCTTCAACGATGGAGGTTACTCCTGATTTTTTCAGCATTGAAACGGAATAATCGGCACCTATCTGCTGATATGTCTTTACAGCGCAGGTATTTACTGATTGTTCAACTGCATGTCTGAGAGTCATCTGGCCGCGATATCCTGAGTACCAGTTTTTAGGCCAGTTCCTGCCGTTGTACTGGATAGGCTGGTCATTGATTATGCTTCCTGCTGTTATGTAGTTGCCCCAGTCGCTTCCATCGCTGCTGTCGAGTTTCATTGTTTTATTATCCTGAACATATTCGTAACTCATCTGCAGGGCAGGGCCGTATACGCTTATAGGCTTCATTACCGATCCAGGCTGTCTTTCGCTGGTAGCTCTGTTGAAGAGCTGGCTTCCTTTAGTTCCTCTGCCTCCGACCATGGCTTTTATCTCACCTGTGGAGTTTTCCATGATGACTGTAGCAGCCTGAGGCTGTCTAACTCTTTGTTTGAGAGAATAATTTGCGCTGCTCACTACATAGCTGTCTCCATCTGCTGTAAAGAAGTCAGGGTAATCCTTGAAGAATTGTGCGGATATTACAGCGTTACCGTCGTTATCGGTAGTAGTATATCCTTGAGGTATGGAAAGAGCTCCTCCTTCTATGAAATAGAAAGATCCATCTTCCTGAGTATACATACCATCGAATTCGATACTTACATCGGGCTGTCCGTTGACTTCAATATCGTATATATTCAGACGATTTCCGGCAAATATGGTCATGCTTCCGTCGCTGTTCATTTCATACTCGTCGCTTTCGAGGGTGAACTCATCGTCGTCATTGAAGTAGTGAGAGTAGTCATAGAGCATTATATTGCCGTTTTCATTGAGTATATCGCCATCGCTGTTTCGTCTTACCGATGATATTCCTGAATAGTTGCTGTCGTCAGCAAATTCATCTTCGACTATCGCCTGTATATCTGAATCCATAGTAGTATAGATCTTGAGCCCGTTTGTATATATCATATCACGTGCGTCAGCGCGGCTGATGCCGTATTCGGATATTATGTCTTCTGTAAGCTGATCTATGGCATAATCAGTGAAATACGAGGATTCATCAGCATCCGCAGATACACCGATCTTTATGTGGTCTGCAAGGTTTTCACTGAGCAGATTATCGCGTTCTTCGCTGCTTATATAACCTTCTTCAGCCATATTGTTTATTACGGCGTTTCTTCTTGTTTCAGATATATCTCCGTTGTACAGATATGTAACTGAATCGGTGCTGGAAATAACAGGAAGACCGGAAGTTGAACCTGATCCGTTATAGTCTGTTTTAACGAGAGCATATGAGTCAGGTGACTGAGGAAGTGCGGCAAGCGCAGCACATTCGAGAGTGGTCAGATCCTGTGTATCCTTTGAGAAATATGCCTGTGATGCCGCCTGTATACCGTATGAATTGAAACCCAGGAATATGGTATTCAGGTAGGCTTCCATTATCTCTTCTTTTGTAAGATTTTTTTCCAGGATTATAGTGTAATACGCTTCCGTTATCTTTCTGCTCAAGGATCGCTGACTCTTGATATCTGAAAGGTATACGTTTCTCGCAAGCTGTTGGGTTATAGTACTTGTACCGCTGATCTGTCCTCCGCCGAAAACGCTGTCGACAACGGCACCTGCCATTCTTACAAAGTTAAACCCGCTGTGGTCCCAGAACTTTCTGTCTTCTATTGAGACTACTGCATTGACCATATCCTCAGGGATCTCATCGTAGGAAAGTATAGTCCTGTTTCCGTCGGAGAAATAGAGGTTGTCGATTTCATTTCCTTCGGAATCATAGAGCACAGATCTCTGCGACAGCATATCGTACAGATTGTCCGTATCTGCGTTAGGAGCGGTCACGATAACTATGCCGGCATATACGCCAACGCCCATGATCAGTGCAAGGCATGCCAAAACCACGGTTTTTATGATTTTTTTGAATAAACTCTGCGGTTTTTCGTTTGCGAAGCTTTTTTTGCCGCCTCCGCCGCTTCCTCCAAATCCGAAAGGCCTTTTTGACTTGGTGCTGTTTTTTGGCTTTTGCGCATTGGAATGCTGGGCGCGTGAAGGTGCAGCATGATTGTTTCGCTGCTGCCCGCTTCGCTGGGAATTCGCAGAAGAAGTTCTCGCAGCATCAGGCTGTCTTCTGACATTATCGCTGCGTGATGCATTTGCTGTGTTTCTTTGCTGCTGGGAACGTCTCTGAGGCTGTGAACGTCTGGCAGAAGACGGCTGTCTGCTGCTGCGAGACGCACCGTTTTGCGCATTTGCCGACCTGTTTTGAACAGGTCTGTCAAACTGCGCGAAAAATTCATCTATATCATCTTTATTATTTTTGCTGTTGTTTCTATTATTATAATTATCCGCCAAAATAATTTCCTCCTGATATAATAATCATATAAAAATAATCACCGTAATTATATCATAGAAGAAATAAAAGTAAAAGAAAATCATTGAGTCTTAACAAAAACCACACATGAAGGATTAGGGATTGACATACACCAATAATTGGTATATTATAACAAATATATAAATATATAGAAATAATTGTCGCTTTTACTCAGATAGGAGAACTTTGTTATGATAAGAAGGCCTCTGTTTTTTGCGGCAATTTCATTTTTATGCGCTGTTTTATGGTATTTTCTTGCAGGAAGAGTATGTGCTTACATTGTTTTAGTGATAATACTCTTTGTATGTTTTTTTGCTAAAGGAAGGGTAAGAAAAATATCGGTGATAGCGCTGATTTTTTATTCTGTCAGTATGATCAATTGTGTTTTCTATGAAAGCTTTGAAGCTCCGCTTGAAAGATATGCAGATACAGAGCAGAAGGTGGAGGTCGTCGGAGAAATAGCGGGGAGCTGTCAGAAGACATCGTCTTCCGGAAATAACTATGTTCAGCTGAAGGTCGTTTTGGATATGACCGGGAGAGGCGAAGATTCTGCGAATAGCTGCACCGCCCAGGATGAGGGAAGAAAGCCGGGTATATTTAACAGTATATCAGCGAAAAGAAATAAGCTTCTTGTCAATATATACGATGAAGAAGTCGACAGTACTGCATTTGTTTCGGGGTACATCGTTAAGATATCCGGAAAAGTAGATACTCCAAATGGAAAGAAGAATCCTAACTGTTTTGACTATCGCTTATATCTGCAATCTGTGGGAATAACGAATACCATGACCGCAGAAGATATAAAGATCTTAAATAAAAGGGACACTTTGGGAGGGAAATTACATCTTTTAAAAGATTATTACGCAACGAAAATGGAAGCAAGTATAGGGACAGAAGCGGCGGGCTTCGTAAAAGGAGTAATGTTTGGTGAGAAGGAAGATATATCAGAAGATGTGATGGAGGAATTTCAGAGGAACGGCACTGCTCATATACTTGCTGTCAGCGGTCTGCATATAGGCATGATATACGGAGTTATATCGGGTATATGGAGATGGAAAAAAGGAAAGTTATATTTCATCACCGTAAGTATTTTTCTGTGCTGCTACTGTATTCTTGCATCCTTTTCACCTTCGGTGATAAGAGCTGTGTTCATGGTGGAAATGCATCTTGTATCAAAGATGATTAACCGGCGATACGATCTAAGCTCGGCAGCGTTTTTAATAGCAATACTTATGGTCTTAAACAATCCCATGCAGATTTTCAATGCCGGATTTCAAATGTCGTTTTTAGCAGTGCTGACGCTTTCGGTCATTATGACTTTCGTAAAAAGTATATACAGAGGAATGTTTGCAGCCAGCATATCTGTGCAGATAGGATTGCTTCCGTATACTATGTATATGTTCAATTACGTTTCGGCAGCTGCCGTCCTCGTAAATGTTCCGATCATATTTCTTACAGGGATAATGGTCCCTTTGTGTCTTGCTGCACTGCCTGCTTCTGTTATATGTGATCCGCTGTTTGATATTATTTCTAAACCGGTGCATGGAATATGCACTATTATACAGAATATAAATTCGGCGGCATGTATAGAAGGGGTGACATCGTTTGATGTAGTAAGTCCGGGGCGGGCTGTTATCGCGCTGTTTTACATAGGGATACTGGTGTTTTTATCAGAAGAGGGCAGGCTTATGATGATAAGACATGGAAAGAAAGCCGTTATTATCATGATATCTGTGTGCGTAGTATTTTCTGCAATTTTTGGGAATGTTACGAGAAGCGGTTTTGAAAAAGCGAGGATAGTGTTTGTAGATGTGGGACAAGGCGATTGTATGCATTTCAAAACAGAAGAGGGAAAGAATTACCTTATAGATGGAGGCGGTAAAAAGGATTACAATGTGGGAAAAGAGATATTGAAGCCTTATTTGCTTAAAAACGGTGTCAAAAAAGCGGACGGCGCATTTGTAACTCATATGCACCAGGATCATTACAAAGGGATCGCGGAGCTTTGCCGTGAAGGAATGGTAGAAAAGCTGTTTATATATGAAGGAAACCGATCGGAGGAAAAGGAGATAGTGAAGGAGACAGGGATCAGGAAAGAAAATATAGTTTATTTGAAAAAAGGAGATCTAATCAAACTGGGAGAAGATACATCGGCTGAAGTTATGTGGCCCGAAACTGCACAAAAACATGCAGAAGATCTTAAAAATGATGATGAAAATGAAGTGAGTTTAATTTTGAAGGTAAATATTGGCGAAGTTAGTTTCATGGCTACAGGAGATGTGAATTCAAGCTGTCACGAAGAGCTTGTCAAGGCACACAAGGACAGGCTTTCAACGGATATATTAAAGGTGGCTCATCATGGCAGTAAATACAGCTACTCTGAAAGCTTTACAAAATTTTCATTTCCGCGCTATGCGGTTTTTCAGGTGGGAGAAAATACATACGGCCATCCCAATGAAGAGGTTTTGGAAAAGTACGAGGATAAGGGGATAGAAATATACAGGAATGATGAGGATGGAGCAATAGGTTTTGTATTGTCTGATACAGAGAAGGTTGTAACGGTCGTGCAATAAAGATATAATGGTATGTAAATTAACTGATAATAAAATTGATAAGCGGATTGCAGGAGTGAGTTTTTTGGCAAGAGGATATTATAGAGAAAAAGAACATGCTTTTACAGCGATAGAAAGAGATCTTAGGGAAAATAAAGTGCCGTGCGTTGTACTGCTGTGCGGAAGTGAGGATTATCTTATAGAATGGTATAAGGATGCTTTGGTAAAGAGATATGTTTCCGATGCAGTAAGATCGATAGACCTGACTGTGATAGAAGGAGAAAATCTGAGCTTTGAAAATATAAGAGACAGTGCGGAGACTCTGAGTATAATGTCGGAGAGAAAAGTAGTGCTGATACCTGATTTTCTGCCTGCCGAAGGAAAGTCAGTCAAAGGATTCAGAGATTCAGATATAGACAGATTTGCTGAATATATCAGCGAGATGCCGCAGGGGAGCATGATAATAATGACGGCAAGAGAACAGGAAGACAGCAGGCGCAGGAAAAATAAAATAAAAGCAGCTGTAGAAAAGTATGGGAAAGTATATGATTTTCAGCAGCTTTCTGAAAAACAGCTGAGAGGTTTCATAGAGAAGAGATTGAAGGTGTCGGGCAGAAGTTTTCATCCATCGTTAACGGATATGATAATTTCAGAAAGCGGATACGGCAATAAGGCTGTTGAATACAGACTATACAATCTGGACAATGATCTGAAAAAAATAATTGCACACAGCAGAGGAGATTCGATCAAAGAATCAGATGTACGTGCAGTGATGTCTGCAAGTCCGGAAAACGATGTTTTTGCAATGCTTGACGCTATAGGAAGGAACAGAAAAGATGAAGCTTTGCTGCTGCTGCACAATCTGCTGGACAGCGGGACACCGGCATTCAATCTTCTGAGACTGATAACAGGTCAGCTTGAACTCATGCTTGAAGTGAAGGAAATGAAAGAAGAAGGTATGGGACCGGAGGAAATGCAGAAGACTCTGGGGGCACATCAGTTCAGGATAAAAAAAGCTTTATCGGCAAGCGGAAAGTATCAGCTCAAAACTTTAAAAAAAATATTGTGTGAAGCTTATGAAGTGGATGGCAATATAAAGACAGGACTTTTTGATGATTCTTTGGCACTGGAATACTTTGTCGCGAAGCTGTAAAACAATGTAAATATATGTAAAAATGCTATAGATGTTAAAATTTAAACGATGTAACCGGTTTTAAAAAAAGCAGAAAATGGATTGTATACAGTTGCTTTCAAACCGGTTTTTTGTTATAGTATAGTTACAGTGTTCGCATGATATAAATGTAGTATAGTTTTGAGGGAGGAACTTAACATGAGTGAAAAAGGTTGTAATTGCGACTGCGCTCAAAACAGGGAAGCTCAATTTAAGGATTTGGCACCTGTGCTGGAGCAATACGCAAAAGTGCCGGGCAGTTTGATAACAATACTGCAGAAGACCCAGGATATATACGGGTATCTTTCGATAGACGCCATAAATTACATATCCGAGGTGACAGGCATAAAACCTGCTAAAATCTACGGCGTAGCTACTTTCTACGCACAATTCAGACTGAAACCTATAGGAAAGTATCTGATCATGCTCTGTCAGGGCACTGCTTGTCATGTCAACGGTTCCGATATGATCGAAGAGGCGGTGTGCGAATATTTGGGTATCAAAGACGGGGAAACGACAGAAGACGGTGTATTCACTCTGAATAACGTTGCATGTCTCGGCTGCTGTTCACTGGCACCTGTTATGATGGTAAAAAGCGTTGACGGTGACGAAACATACGGTAACCTGACGAAAGATTCTGTTAAAGAGATCCTTGCGGAAATCAGAGAAAGGGCTTAGGAGGTGACAGTATGAAAGTAGTAGTAGGACAGGGAAGCTGCGGTATAGCTACAGGAGCAAAGAAGACGGCGGCTGAATTCGAGAAACAGATAGCTGAAAAAAATCTCGATATAAAAGTAGATGTTACCGGATGTGTCGGTACTTGTTATCTTGAGCCGATCGTTGATATCTATGAAGATGACGGCGAAATGACCAGATACGTCAAAGTACAGCCTGATAAGGTTGAGAAGATAGTAGAAGACCATCTTGTAAATCATAAGGTCGTAGAGGAACAGTCTATATCATCGGAAGATGAGCAGTTTGTAGCGAAACAGCAGCGAGTGGTGCTCAGAAACTGCGGTATCATAAATCCTGAAAATATAGATGAATACATCGAAGCAGACGGATACAAAGCTATAGAAAAAGTGCTGAAATCCATGAAGCCGGAAGATGTTATAGAAGAGATAAAGATATCAGGTCTCAGAGGAAGAGGCGGTGCAGGATTCCCTACATGGTTCAAATGGAATGCTGCAAAGCAGAGTCCGGGAAATGAAAAATATCTCGTATGTAACGCAGACGAAGGAGACCCGGGCGCATTCATGGACAGATCTGTCCTCGAAGGAGATCCTCATTCACTTATAGAAGGAATGATAATCGGCGGATACGCAATGGGAGCAAATGAAGGAATAATATACTGCCGTGCAGAATATCCGCTTGCAATAAAGAGACTTGAGATAGCCATGTCTCAGGCAAGAGAAAAGGGATACCTCGGAAAAAATATTTTCGGAAGCGGATTCGACTTTGACATAAGGATAAAAGCCGGCGCCGGTGCTTTCGTATGTGGTGAGGAAACGGCTCTTATCGCTTCTCTTGAAGGCGAGAGAGGTATGCCGAGATTAAAGCCGCCGTTCCCGGCAGCAAAGGGATACTGGCAGAAGCCGACAGATATAAACAACGTTGAAACCCTTGCCAATGTTCCATGGATCATATATAACGGCGGAGAAGCTTTTGGCTCCATGGGAACTGAAAAGAGCAAAGGCACGAAGGTTTTCGCTCTCGCAGGAAAGATAAAGAAGGGCGGACTTGTGGAAGTTCCTATGGGACTTACCCTCAGAGACGTTATCTACGGTATAGGCGGGGGAATAAAAAATGACAGAAAGTTCAAGGCAGTTCAGATGGGAGGCCCTTCCGGCGGATGTATACCTGCTGAACTCATAGATACTCCTGTAACTTATGAAGATATAAATAAAACAGGCGCTATCGTAGGCTCCGGCGGTATGATAGTAATGGATGAAGACACCTGCATGGTAGATATGGCAAGATATTTTCTCAATTTTACGAGAGACGAATCATGCGGAAAGTGCAACTACTGCCGAATAGGTACTAAGAGAATGCTGGAGATCCTTGAAAGGATAACTAATGGTGAAGGGCAAGACGGAGATATAGAACTTCTCGAGGAACTGGCAATGAAGATAAAAGACGGTTCTATGTGCGGTCTTGGACAGACTGCTCCTAATCCTGTTCTTACGACTCTCAAATACTTCAGAAATGAGTACGAAGACCACATTTACAAAAAGAAATGTACTGCCGGATCGTGTAAAGCACTCATATCCTACACTATTACAGACGACTGTAAGGGATGTACGCTTTGTGCTAAGCACTGTCCTGTTGACGCTATATCCGGCAAGGTCAAGGAAAAACACGTTATCGATCAGTCCCTGTGCATAAAGTGCGGCAAATGTATGGATACGTGTAATTTCGGTGCAATAGAGAAGAAGTAAGGGAGGAGGAAGATCATGGATAAATTCAGACTTAATATAAACGGCAAAGAAGTAACAGGAATGCCGGGACAGACTATCCTGGAAGTTGCCAGGGAAAACGATATCTTCATTCCTACTCTCTGTTACGATGAAAGGACGAAGATATACGGATCGTGCGGAATATGTATGTGCGAGGTTGAGGGCAACCCTAAACTCTGTAAAGCATGTGCTACCGTAATAGCTCCGGGAATGGTTATAAACACTAATACGGAAAGGGTAATAGAATCGAGGAAAACTAACCTTGAACTGCTTCTTTCCAATCATACGGGAGATTGCAGACCGCCTTGCGTACTTGCCTGCCCGGCTCATACAGACTGCCAGGGGTATGTAGGTCTTATAGCAAACGGTGAATATGAAGCGGCTCTTGAACTGGTAAAGGATAAAATCCCTCTTCCTGCTTCACTTGGAAGAGTATGTCCGCATCCTTGCGAAGAAAAATGCAGAAGAGGACTTATAGACGAGCCTGTTTCAATACAGTGGCTCAAGAGATTCGCAGCTGATCAGGATCTTATGAGTGAAGAAGCCTTCATTCCGGAGTGCGGACCGTCCACAGGCAAGAGAGTTGCAGTTATAGGCGGCGGCCCTATGGGACTTTCAGCAGCGTATTTCCTCAGACAGAAAGGTCATGACGTTACGGTATTTGAAGCTATGCCGAAGGCAGGCGGAATGCTTAGATACGGCATACCTGAATACAGACTTCCAAAAGAGGTCCTGGATGATGAAATACTGACGATAGAGAAGATGGGCGTTGAGATCGTAACAGATACTAAGATCGGTGAAGATATACCGTTTGAAACAGTTCGCGCTGATTTCGATGCTGTGCTTCTGGGAATAGGCGCATGGATATCGACAGGTACAGGATGCAAAGGCGAGGATGCCGACGGCGTTATAGGCGGAATAGATTTCCTCAGAAAAGTAGTAAGAAACGAAGAAATAAAGCTGGGAGAAAAGGTTGCTATCGTCGGCGGCGGAAATACGGCTATGGACGCCTGCAGAACAGCAGTGAGACTGGGTGCAAAAGAAGTATATAATATATACAGAAGAACTAAAGATGAAATGCCGGCAGATATGGTAGAAATAGAAGAGGCTGAAGAGGAAGGCGTTATATTCAAAAATCTGAGAAATCCTATAGAAGTCATCAAAGATGAAAAGGGTCATGCTAAGGAAGTTATCTTACAGGTAATGGAACTGGGAGAGCCTGATGAATCAGGAAGAAGAAGACCTGTACCGGTTGAAGGTAAGACTGAGACTATAGCGATAGACAATATGATACTTGCAATCGGTCAGGCGGTAGATGCATCGATATTTGACTGTGACAAGACCAGAAAGAATGCTATAGCATATGATAAAGAAACTTATATGACGAGCATTCCTGGCGTATTCGCAGGAGGTGACTGCGGAAACGATAAGATATCTATCGCAGTAGAAGCTATCGCCGATGCAAAGAAAGCTTCGGAAATAATAGACGCATATCTTGACGGAGAGAAGATAAAGTACGAAAAACCTTATTTCGTTGAGAGAGACGATATAACAGAAAAGACTTTTGAAGACAGAGAAAAAATGTGCAGACCTGAGATGCCTCAGCTTTCAGCGGATGAAAGAAAAGATAATTTCAGTGAAGTTATCCCGGACGGATATACTCCTGAACAGGCAGAAGCAGAAGCTGCAAGATGTCTTGAATGCGGATGTCACGATTATTTCGAATGTAAACTGATAGATTTCGCTCATCAGTACGATGTACATCCTGAGAGATTTGAAGGAGACAAGAGCACTATCGAATATGAAGACGATCATCCGTTCATAGTGAGAGATCCTAATAAATGTATACTCTGCGGTCTCTGCGTGAGAGTCTGTGATGAGGTTATGGGCGTAGGAGCTCTGGGACTTGTTCACAGAGGCTTTGATACAGTTGTGAAACCTAATCTTGAAAAACCTCTTGCAGAGTCGGGATGCGTATCCTGCGGACAGTGTGTAAGCGTATGCCCTACAGGCGCTTTGCAGGAAAGAACTACTATGGTGAAAGAGACTCCGCTCGATACAGTAGAAACGGATACAACATGTTCATACTGTTCAGTGGGCTGCAGTCTGAAGCTCGAGTCTTACGGAGATATGCTGATAAAAGCAAATCCTGACAAGAACGGCACTGTGAATGCAGGTCTCGCTTGTGCTAAAGGTAAGTGGGGATTCGACTGCTCTATGCTTGAAAACAAGCTGGAAGAGCCTCTCATCAAATACAATGGAGAATTCAGAGAAGCTGATTATCATGAAGCTCTCGTTATGATAGCAAAGAAATGTCAGGCTGTAGGAACCAAGTACGGAAAGGATTCTGTAGCAGTTTCGATTTCTGACAGATATACCAACGAAGAAGCCTATGCTATAAAGAAAATGGCTGAAGCTATGGATGCAAAGGTTTTATGTATGAATAACAGAAAGAGCGGCATTGCAGACGTAATAGGACATGATGCTTCTCCTAACACGATAGATGAAATGTTATCGACAGATCTTATCCTGGCAGTTGGTTTCAATGGTGCAGACAATCCTGTTATACAGCTCAAAATGAGACAGGCGGCTGCTGCCGGAGCTAAAGTAGTTCTGATAAATCCTGAAGGTTATGAACAGAACATGAACTACCTTGCAAAGGAAGTATATACGGCGAATGACCTCAGTTTCATCAAGGCTCTTGCAAAAGCCGTAGCAGATAGCGGCAAGGGCGGCAATATCGCTGGATTTGATGAATTTGCAGCCAGTGTAGCCGATGCGGATGTAACGGATGAAGTGAAAGAAATCGCTGACATGTATCTGGATGCAAAGAAAGCGATGATAGTTTTCACTCAGAATATGATAACTGCCAATGCAGCAACGTTGCTTGCAGATATAGCAATGGTAAGCGGACATATAGGTGCTCCGAGAGACGGAATACTTCAGGTCAAAGCGAAAAACAATTCGCAGGGACTTATAGATATGGGTATAACGGCAGGTGCAGAAGCTCTCGATGGAGTGAAAGCTCTCGTTGTTTTCGGAGAAGAAGCGGACATAGATGCAGATTCTCTGGAATTTATGGCTGTATGTGATACTCATATGACACCGCTTGCGGCAAAAGCAGATGTGGTTATACCTGGTACAGGATTCGCATCCACGGACGGAACGTATACGAATACTGAAAGAAGACTTCAGCTTGTGCAGGCTGCTATAGACGAAGGCATCGGCCTCAGCAACTGGGAAGTTGCGGCAGAGATAGCCCACGTTTATGAAGTGGATTACGATTGGGAAGATACAGAAGATATTTCCATGGAAATGGATGATGCAGTACCTGCGTACAAATATGCTGAAATCGATGAAGTCCTTGGAGGTGTACTTACTCCTTCAGAAGATGCTAAGCTTGTTGCGGCAGCAGATGATAAATTTGCAGATCCTATCAAGTGCACCGACAGCCTTATGAACGTGATAAAGGAGAGAATTCCTAAACCGGCAAATCCAACGGCTTAAAATTTGAAGTTCAAATAACTGCGTATCAAAAATATTTTTGATACGCAGTTTCTTTATTGCAAAGATTTTTCTTAATTTAAAAATAATTCACTTAAAGGACAATTTACTGTGGATAATTAAAATTGAAAATAGTAAAATGGATATAAATATTGAAAGGAGATGCCAAACTGCTTGGTCTGTCTGGCTGTGTAATTATGTCCTTTGTAGATTTTGTAAATGTTGGGAAAGTATATAAAACAGGTGATATAGAAGTAAGAGCTTTGAACGATGTCACCTTCTCCATAGAAAAGGGTGAGATATGCGTAGTGGTAGGCCAGTCAGGGGCCGGCAAAACCACTCTGCTCAATATTTTAGGCGGCATGGATACTCTTACGGAAGGAAAGGTTTTTCTGGACGGTAAAGATATATCGGCGCTTAATGAAAAGCAGCTTGCTTCCTACAGAAGGTATGATATTGGATTTGTATTTCAGTTTTACAATCTTATTCCAAATCTTACAGCGGTTGAAAACGTAGAGATCGCGTCGCAGCTCTCAAAAGATCCTCTCGACAGCTATCTTGTCATAGAAGAGGTAGGGCTTAAGGACAGAGCGGTGAATTTCCCTGCGCAGCTTTCGGGCGGAGAGCAGCAGAGAGTTGCTATAGCAAGAGCTCTTGCCAAGAATCCTAAACTACTTTTATGCGATGAGCCTACAGGTGCGCTTGATTATGAAACCGGCAAGGCAATACTTAAGCTTTTGCAGGATACGTGCAGGAAAAGCGGTATGACCATAGTCATAATAACCCATAATTCGGCGCTTACAGCTATGGCGGACCGCGTCGTTAAGATAAAAAACGGAACTATAGATTCCGTTACGGTAAATGAGTCTCCTGTATCCATTGAAGATATAGAATGGTAGTTGAAAGGTCGAAGTCTATGAAGCGCAGCGTTTACAGTAAAAACATAAGAAGAACGATATTCGGAAGCTTCGGAAGGTATATTGCCATTTTGTCGATCATAGCGCTCGGAGTAGGTTTTTTTGCGGGAGTAAAAAACACCAAGGGGTCTATGATGGAGACATGCAATGAGTATGTCACGAAACTCAATATGTACGATTATCGTCTTGTATCAACGTATGGATTCACAGAAGAAGATGAATCGGCCTTAGGCGACACGGATAAGGTTGCAGAGGCAGAGGGCGCTGTGACTGCTGACTTTTTTTCTGCTGATAGGGACGGAGATTCTATTACTTTAAGGGCGCACTCTATTACGGAAAAGATCAACAAGCTGAGTCTTAAAGAAGGGCGTATGCCGAAAAAGGCAAATGAGTGCGTTGCGGATGCAAATTTTTTCAATACTGACGATATAGGAAAAACGATAAAAGTAACCGATGAAAACGAAGAAGATACTGCAAATCAGCTGAGTTACAGTGAATATGAGATAGTCGGGCTGGTGGATTCGCCGTATTATCTCATGCAGACGGAGAGAGGCACGACCTCTCTTGGCGATGGTACTATAGAGGCTTTCGTATATATGCCAAGAGCTGGATTTACATCTGAATACTTTACAGAAATGCTGATAACGTGCAGCAAACAGGGATTTGTTTTTTCTGATGAATATAATAAGAATATAGCGGATGCGGAAGACAGCATAGTTGCGGCAGCTGAGCAGCGAGGAGAAGAGAGGATCGCTGAAATAAAAAATGAAGCCCAGGCAGAAATAGATGAAGCTCAGGCGGAATTGGACAGCGGAAGACGCGAGCTTGAAACTGAAAAAAGCAAAACATATGCTGAACTTAACAATGCAAAAAGTCTTCTGGATGAACAGTCTCAGGAGATCAAAGATGGAAAGGCAGAGCTTGTATCCCAGAGAGAAGAACTGAAGACTCAGAGAAAAGAGCTTTCTTCAAATCTGGATTCTGTAAATAAAGCGATAGAAAGCGCTGAGCTTCCGGACTCAGGCATTACCGAAGAAGAACTGTATACGCTTAAAATGCAGGCGCAGAAACTGAAAGAGGGTATAGCTTCAATAGATTCAGGACTTGAAGAGATATCTGCCGCTGAGAAAAAGATCAGTGCAGGAGAGGAAGAACTGAAAGCCGGATATGAAGAATACAATTCAGGCCGAAGTCAGGCGGAGAGCGGATTTGCGGCAGCTGAGAAGCAGCTTGCTGACGGAGAAGACCAGATCGAGGAAGCAAAAAAAGAGTTAGATGATATAGAGGCTCCGGAGCTATATACGGAGACAAGAGAAGATAATATCGGTTATGATTCCTTTGAGAGTAATTCCGATATAGTAGACAGTATCGCGAAGATATTTCCTGTATTCTTTTTCCTTATAGCAGCTCTTGTATGTTCTACGACTATGAGCAGGATGATAGAGGAAGAACGTTCGCAGATAGGGACACTCAGAGCGCTGGGATACACCAGAGGAAAGATAATGTGGAAATATATGGTGTATTCCGGATCGGCAGCGATGATCGGCTGTATAGCGGGATTCTTTGCAGGATCGAAGTATTTTCCGTATGCTATATGGATAGCTTACGGCATGATGTTCGGATTCGCGCCGATAGAATTTTATTTCAGCGGATCTCTTGCATTAATATCTCTCGTAGTTTCGCTGCTCTGCTCTACGGGAACGACGTATCTTGCCTGTCGAGGACAGCTGAAGGATATGCCGGCGGAGATACTCAGACCAAAGGCTCCGAAAGCAGGGAAGAGGATAATAATCGAAAAGATAGGATTCATATGGAATCATCTCAGCTTTCTGCATAAAGTATCTGCAAGGAATATACTCAGATATAAAAAGAGAATGATAATGATGATACTGGGCATAGGCGGCTGTACTGCACTTGTAACTGCCGGTTTTGGTATACATGATTCAGTAGCGGGAATAGCGGAGCATCAATATGCAGATATAGAAAAATATGATATGACAGTCATGTTTTCCGAAAAACTCGACGATCAGAAAGCAAGTGATTTTATGGATACTTTTAAGGATGAAACGGAAAATACAGCTGTTCTGCAGCAGACATCGGTTACCGCTTCCGGCAATGGAGTAAGCAAGACCTGCAGCCTCATAATCACCGGAGATGAAAATATAAACAAGGCGATGAATTTCAGGACTGAAGATGATGAGCGAATATCGTATCCGGATGCCGGAGAAGCTATAGTGAACAATAAGCTGGCTGATATGCTGGGGATAGAAACAGGAGACCATATTACCGTTAAGTACGATGATACTAAGACTGTGGAGCTTAAAGTCACAGGTATATATAAAAATTATGTATCGAATTATATCTATATAAACGATGAGACATACAGCGAATATTTCGGAAATGAATATGAGCCGCAGACAGCTTTCGTATCAGTGAACGGCAATATCGATGTGTATGATATGGCAGAACAGATATACGGTTATGACGGTGTAATGGGCATATCTGTAAATGAAGATATAAAGAGCGGTGTTGACGATATGATGGTAAGTCTTAATTATATAATAATACTTGTCATAGGGTGTGCAGGGGCTCTTGCGTTTATCGTACTGTTCAACCTGGGTAATATAAATATCACTGAGCGCATAAGGGAGATCGCAACTATCGAAGTTTTGGGATTCTATCCTCGGGAGACGGGAGCTTATGTATTCCGTGAGAATTTTATTCTCGTGATATTCGGTATACTTGCAGGCCTGCCGACCGGATATGTGCTTCATAATTTTATAATGGAACAGATACAGGTGGATGCGGTGGCATTCAACAAAGTGATAGAGCCTTCAAGTTATATGTTCACAGTTTTAGTAGTTTTGGGATTCACCTTTATAGTGGATATAATAATGAGACGTAAATTGAGAAGGATCAATATGGCGGAAGCTTTGAAATCCATAGAATAAAAAAGATCGGAGATATAGGTTTAATGCTCGAGTACGGACAGAAAATGAGTTTCGGCGAAAAAGATTTTAAGGGAAACGGGAAGATAAAGTCTTCTGCGCTCATGTACGCTTTTCAGGAAGTGGCTTCAGCGCACGTTGACACATTGAATCTGGGATTTGACGATATGATAGAAGCGGGACATATATGGGTCATGACTAAACTTCGCTTTAAAATATATGAGGATTTCAGTCCTCAATGTCAATATGATGTTCGTACATATCCTAAAAAGAAAAGAGGAGCGACTTTTTACAGGGATTATTATGTATTTGATGATAATGGCGTTGTGATGGCGGCAGGTATGAGTCAGTGGTGTATAATCAATTTCAAGACCAGGAGGATAGAACGCACTGATATAGATATAGAAGGAGATTGTACAGATAAGGTGCCTTTTGAGGATGGTATAGGAAAGATAAAGTACGATTCGCTTGTATGCTGCGGAAATCATAAAGTGATCGGTACAGATATAGATAAAAACGGACATACGAACAACTGCAGATATGCAGATATGGCGGATATGGTGCTTGACAGCAGTGATTATAATGATTTTACGATACACTTTTCAAAGGAAACGAGAATGGGAGATGAAATACTTCTGTTTAAAGGGTATAGTCAAGATGATGGAGCTTTTACAGCAACAGGTAAATTAGAGGACGGAACGCTGGTGTTCCAGGCAAAAGCCAAGTGAGTATATATAGATAGCAGATCATATATTTATTTTAATGTGATCAGAGAACTGCCCGGTTTAGGCACAGTGCATTGTTTGTGTACTGTGTCTTTTGTTTTTATAAAAAAGGGAGTTTAATAATTTATAAACAATTCAAAAACATTTTTTCAATAAGGTGACGTTATCATAATGTAAAAGATAACGGAGGGTATCATGAAAAGAGTTGTGGTCACGGGAATAGGAGCAGTAACGCCGATAGGAAATGATGTTGAAAGCATGTGGAAAAACCTGATAAAAGGGAAACATGGCATAGATGTTATAGACAGATTCGATATCGACGGATTTGAAAACCATCTGGCGGCTGAGGTGAAAGGTTACGATCCGCTGCTTTATATGAGCAGAAAGGATGTCAATCGTTATGATCCATACACTGTTTTTGGAGTGGGTGCTGCCTGTCAGGCTATGGAGGACTCTAAAATAGACGGAACAGTGCCAAAAGAGAGATTTGGCGTATATTTCAGTTCGGTTATGGGAGGTCTGTCCGCTGTGGAAAGAGGAATAGCAGCGCTAACGGAAAAGGGAAGTTCAAGAGTTTCGTCATATACTGTACCTGCAATGATAACAAATACAGCGGCAGGGGCAATAGCTATAAAATATGGATGCAGAGCTTCATGTATGTCGATTTCAACGGCATGTGCAAGTTCGTCAAATGCTGTGGGAGAAGCATACAGGTGCATCAAACACGGATATGCGGATGCTGTGATTGCAGGCGGAGCGGATGCAGCTATAACACCTTTTGGAATCGCCAGTTTAAATGCCTGTAATGCCATGAGCAGGTCAGATGATCCGGACAGGGCATCCATACCTTTTGATGCTGAAAGAGATGGATTCGTACTGGGAGAGGGCAGCGGAGCATTTGTCTTGGAGGAATATGAACATGCAAAGAAACGGGGTGCATACATATACGGTGAAATTTGCGGATATGGATCCACGTGTGATGCATTCAACATGGTTGCACCTATGCCTGATGCAGATATGGCGGCAAAGGCAGTAAAATACGCACTGCAGGAAGCAGAGCAGGATTTTGGCCCCACGGAAGGCGGGATATATATAAATGCTCACGGTACAGCTACCAGGCTCAATGATAAAATGGAGACAATTGCAATAAAGAAGGGTCTTGGATTGGAAAGAGCTTATGAAAGCATAGTTTCGTCTACGAAGAGCATGACTGGGCATTTGCTGGGCGGAGCAGGCGCCGTTGAAGCAATAATTTCTCTGCTGGTGCTCAGGAGAAAGGACATACCTCCGACAGCAGGGTATAAAGTTGAGGATGATATGTGTGATCTGGATATATGCGCTAATGAAGCAAGGCATGCTGATATAGAGCTGACATTGAGCAATTCCTTCGGATTCGGAGGGCACAACAGCTGTATAGCTTTTCGCGATACAGAATAATAATGTTTTATAAAAATAAAAAATCAAAGAAGGTATTTATAAGGAGGTAAAGATATGAAAAAATTTATTATTCCATTGACGGTAATAGCAGTAGGAGCGGCAGTAGCAATAGAGATGATAGGGAAAAGAAGAGATTACGGTGAAATCAACGACAGAGAGGAATAAGAGGAGAAAATGATAATGGCAAAATCAAAAATAGTAAAAGTAAATGAAGAAATCGCTGAGGTGGTTACAGACGGATATAAAAAAATAGAAAACGGAGTTGTTGGAGGATATAAGAAAGTAGAAGAGGGTGTTGTCGGCGGTTTTACGAAGATAAGCGACAAATTCGTAGAAGAATTTCTTGTAAAAGAGGGTGAAACCGTAGAGGAAGCAAAGGAACGCATTGCAAAAGAAACGGATGAGAGAAAATGCAGGGAAACAGGGATAAAATAATATTTTAATCTCCAGTGAAAAACCCGTTTCAGATGAATCCGAAACGGGTTTTTTATAATCATGAATTTGTAAAATCTTTTTAATCGGACTTTATACAATACCCTGTGCCATCATAGCTTCTGCAACTCTTTCGAAACCAGCGATGTTTGCACCCTGTACCAGGGCGTTTTTGTCGCCGTAGTAAGTTTCTCCAGCGTTAGCGCAAGCGTTATAGATGTTTCTCATGATCTGGTGAAGCTGTTCGTAAACATCTTCATGCTGGAATACAGTATGACCTGCATTCTGACCCATTTCGATGCAGGAGCATGCAACACCGCCTGCGTTTGCAGCCTTAGCAGGGCCAACAGCAATCATCTTATCCATCAGATAAACGAGAGCATCGTTTGTTGTAGGCATGTTAGCACCTTCGCAGTAGAACTTGCAGCCTGATTCAACGATGTTCTTAGCATCTTCCATATGCACGTCATTCTGCATTGCGCAAGGGATGAAGAGATCAACTTTAACATCGAAGTCCTGGCAAACGCCCCAAGGCTTTTTGCCTGCGATAAATTTAGCTTCAGGGAACTTCTCAGCGTAAGGAGCGCAGATGTTTTTACCGGAAGCTCTCAGCTCGAGGAGATATGCGATTTTTTCATCAGTGCTGATACCTTCAGGATCGTAGATGTATCCGTCAGGACCGGAAATAGTTACGCACTTAGCTCCCAGCTGCTGCAGTTTCCATGCAGAACCCCATGCAACGTTGCCGAAACCGGAGATAGCAACTGTCTTGCCCTTCATTTCTTCGCCGTTAGCTTTCAGCATCTCTTCAGCGTACCATACGATACCGAAACCTGTAGCTTCTGATCTTCCGAGGAGACCGCCGTAAGGGATTCCTTTACCAGTGAGAACGCCTTCGTATCTGTCAACGATTCTCTTGTACTGTCCGAAGAGGTAACCGATCTCTCTTCCGCCTACACCGAGGTCACCGGCAGGAACATCAGTATGAGGACCTATATGTCTGTATAATTCAGTCATGAACGCCTGACAGAATCTCATTACTTCAGCATCGGATTTGCCGTTAGGATCGAAGTCGGAGCCGCCTTTGCCGCCGCCGATAGGAAGTCCTGTAAGACTGTTTTTGAATATCTGTTCAAAACCTAAGAACTTAATGATTCCAGGATATACATTTGGAGCAAATCTGAGACCGCCTTTGTAAGGTCCGATCGCACTGTTGAACTGATATCTGTAACCCTTATTGACCTGTACTTTACCAGCATCGTCAACCCATACTACTCTGAAAGTAACACCTCTTTCAGGTTCTGTAAGTCTTTCAAGAAGAGCAGCTTCTTCATACTCAGGATGCTTGTCGATAACAGGCTTGAGTGAAGTAAGAACTTCTTCTACTGTCTGATGGAATTCTGTTTCACCAGGATTCTTTTGTTTGCAAAGTTCAATACATCTTTCAACATAATTTGACATTTTACTTTTCTCCTACTTTTAATAAAATTTTACAAAATCAGTAATGTCTCACAAATCAATTATATCACTATGAAGGTTAGAGTCAATCAAATTCACCTGATAGAAACAAAAGTTGTAATTTTCTGATAAATAATTCGAAAAAGAATAAAAATTCAGCGGGATTATTCACATCGTAATTTACTGCAAGACAGTAAATTACAGGGATACAGCCGATGGATAGATCATGTTAAATCTCTATAAAATGCTTGATTTAACCCCGGAAATTGCTATAATTGAAACAATGAACAAGTTGATTTTACGACATTTACAGCATTTAAGGAGGTGATTTGGATGTCCGAATCCATGAATATGGATACGAAGTTGCGCAAGTTCGATGAAGATGTAGAAAATATACTTAATTTATTGGAAGAAAAATCGTATTTTAAGGCAAGAGACGCAATACTGAAGTACAACGAAGTAGATATCGCAGAGATCCTCGAAGAAGTTCTGGAAGAATCCGGTATGGAGAAGACCATCATTATATTCAGAATGCTGCCGAAAGATATTTCTGTAGAAGTTTTTTCTTATCTTCCGACCGATGATCAGCTTGAAATAATAAGAGGGATAACTGACAGGGAAATATCCTATATAATAAATGAGCTGGATTTTGACGATATGATAGACGTGCTTGAGGAGCTTCCGGCCAACATAGTCGACAAAATACTTGAAAAAACACCTAAAGATGAAAGAAAACTTATAAATACATTTTTAAATTATCCTGACACCTGTGCCGGCAGTCTGATGACACCGGAATATATAAGTCTCAAGGAATCTATGTCTGTTGATGAAGCCTTGAAGCATATAAAGAATGTTGGGATGGACAGCGAGACTGTATATACATGCTATGTGAAGACTGAAGGGCGGAAGCTTGAGGGAATAGTATCTCTTAGAGCTCTTGTAGTAGCTGACGGAAGTACGAAGATCTCCGAGCTGATGAACACGGATTATGTATATGTAAGCGTTCACGATGACCAGGAGGAGGTCGCAGAGACATTTAAGAAATATGGATTTTTAGCGGTGCCGGTAGTAGATAATGAACATAGACTTGTGGGAATAATCACCGTAGATGATATTCTCGATGTAATAGAAGAAGAGACCACCGAAGATATAGAGAGAATGGCAGGCGTAATGGATGATTCGGATCAGGAGTATCTGGACATTGGAGTTTTCAAGCATGTAAAGAACAGGCTTCCGTGGCTTGTATTCATGACTGTGACTCTTATGATAACGGGATTCATAATAACTAAATTTGAAGCTGTGCTTTCTCAGGTCATAGTGCTGGTATCCTATCTGCCGCTCCTTATGGGAACGGGAGGAAACACGGGCACTCAGGCTGCTTCTTTGATAATAAGAGGTCTTTCGGTAGATGAGATAGATCTGAAAGATGCGGCAAAAGTCCTGTGGAAGGAATTCAGGGTAAGCGTGATACTCGGATTTATTCTCAGCAGTTTGAATTTCTTTAAGATAATCATCATAGACAGGGGAGAATTCCTGGTGGCGCTTACGGTTGCCGTATCCATGTTTATAATAATAATGTTTGCAAAACTTTTAGGCGGCATGCTTCCGATGGGTGCGAAGAAGATAGGAGTGGACCCTGCATTGATGGCTACTCCGATGATATCTTCCATAACAGATACGGTCTCAGCGGTGACTTATTTACTGATAGCATCGCTGTTTTTAGGGATAGCGCTCTGATGTTAAAAGATTCAGAAATCTACATATATATCTATATATATGTAAAAGAAGAATAAATTTTTTATAAAACTATTGTTTTTTGATTGCATTTAATGTAAAGTATGGGAGGTAACTTACCGAGATGAAAAAAACGGGCGGAAAGAAAATGAATAAACGGAAATTTGTAATATATGCTTTAATTTTTATGGGATTTTTTGCAATGGAGTTTCCGGGGATTCTTTTCGTAGGGGACAGGTTATATCCGTTCATCTTTGGACTGCCTTTCCTTTACGGGTATGTACTGTGCTGCTGGGCTTATATGTGTATAGTTCTCTTTTACGCCTATAAGACATCTTGGGGTAAGAAGTCGTTTTTCAAGAAGAATTTATAAATTGTAGGAAGGGTGAATCAAATGTCAGACGCAACGATATCGGTTATTATCTTTGTTGTGGTCATGGGCGTAATAATTTCCGAAAAGCTTCACAGAGCTGTTGTCGCCGTTGCAGGAGCAATGCTCCTTATAATATTCGGCGTACTTAATCTGGAGGAGAGTGTATCGTACATAGACTACAACACAATAGGACTTTTGATAGGTATGATGCTTTTTGTTGCAGTAGTAAAGCATTCAGGAATGTTTGAGTACCTGGCAGTAAAGTCGGCTAAGATAGCTAATGGTAATCCGTGGAGAATGATGGTAATTTTTATCATCATAACGGCAGTGCTTTCAGGACTGCTCGATAATGTTACTACTGTTCTTCTCGTAGGACCTATGACTTTCGCAATCACAAAGGAACTTGAACTGGATCCTGTACCTTATATACTGACACAGATCCTTGCATCTAATATAGGCGGAACGGCAACGCTCATAGGCGATCCTCCTAATATCATGATAGGAAGTGCTACAGGTCTTACTTTCGTTGACTTCCTTGCAAATGACGGTGTGATAATCCTGTTTGTGCTTGTTGCTACCATACTTGGTTTTTACTTTATTTACGGCAAGAAACTTTCGGCTTCAAAGGAAGCTATGGAAAGAGTCATGGCTATGGATGAGAAAGGTCTTATAAAAGATAAGTCTCTCCTTATAAAGAGCATAATAATGATAGTTCTCATAGTTGCAGCGTTTGTGCTCCACAGTGTGCTCCATATGGAATCATCAGTAATAGCGCTTACAGGTGCAGCTATCATGATGATAATAGGCAAGCAGAAATTTGAAACAGTCGTTCAGGATGTTGAATGGCCAACAATAGTGTTCTTTGTAGCATTATTCGTAGTCGTAGGCGGAATGCAGGAAACCGGTGTTATAAATTCGCTGGCAGATGTTATCATGGATGTAACAGGCGGAAAGACTGTAATGACTATGATGATAGTTCTGTGGGTATCGGCGCTTTTATCATCAACGCTGGACAATATTCCTTTCGTAGCAGCTATGATACCGCTGATCACAGCTATGGGAGAACAGGGTATGGATGTAATGCCTCTCTGGTGGGCATTGTCTCTTGGTGCTTGTCTCGGAGGAAACGGTACTCTTATCGGAGCTTCTGCAAACGTAGTTCTTACAGGTGTCAGCGCAAAGCATGGACATCCTGTAACATACATGCAGTTCCTTAAAGTAGGATTCCCGATGATGATAATGTCGATAGTCCTCTGTTCTATCTATATGCTTATCAGATACGCGTAGCCCAGAGTAGATTCTGACAGATATACAAGACACATTGACAGTATGATACCGATTGACAAAACTTTATTGATAAAAACCTCCGGCATGTGCCGGAGGTTTTTAGAATATAAATAAAATAATGATTGTATTTATTATGTTTTTTTGATACAATCACGGTACTATGTTAAAATGCATTTGCAAGGAAAGGATGTCAATATGTCATATGCAGCAATATCGGTAGCAGTGTTTATCATTGTAATGATAGTTATAATTTCGGAAAAGATCCATCGTGCTGTGGCCGCTGTAGGAGGAGCGATACTGCTCATAGTCATGGGGGTTATGGATGTGGAAGTGAGCGCATCGTATATAGATTATAATACGATAGGGCTTCTGATAGGTATGATGCTCTTTGTAGCAGTAATAAAAAATTCGGGCATATTTGAATATATGGCTATAAAGTCAGCTAAAATCGCAAAGGGTGACCCGTGGCGCATAATGGTGCTTTTTATAATAATAACTGCTGTTTTATCAGCATTGCTGGATAATGTAACGACAGTTCTTCTCGTTGGTCCTATGACTTTTAATATAACCAAAAGACTTGATCTGAATCCGGTACCTTACGTACTGACTCAGATTTTAGCATCAAACATAGGCGGAACGGCGACGCTCATAGGCGACCCGCCAAATATCATGATAGGGAGCGCGACAGGCCTTACATTCGTGGATTTTCTGGTAAATGACGGATTGATAGTAGTGTTCGTGCTTGCGGCAACGATAGCAGGTTTTTATTTGATATACAGAAGAAAATTGTCGGCATCTGAAGATGCTATGAAAGAAGTTATGGCTATGGACGAAAAATCGGTGATAAAGGACAAGTCATTGCTGATCAAGAGTATAGTGATGATCGTTCTTGTTGTCGCAGGATTTTCACTTCATGGTGTGCTGCATGTCGAATCATCGGTAATAGCTTTGGCAGCAGCAGTAATCATGCTTGTTATAGGAAAGCAGAGCTTTGAAAAGACGGTAATGGATGTTGAATGGCCTACGATAATATTTTTTACTGCTTTGTTCATAGTTGTCGGAGGCATGGTGGAAACAGGAGTGATCGAAAGATTAGCCGATGTTGTAATGGATGTAACAGGCGGAGCACCTGTAATGACGATGATGATAATTCTCTGGGTATCGGCACTGCTTTCGGCTACATTGGATAATATACCGTTTGTTGCCACTATGATACCGCTTATACAATCGATGGGAGATCAGGGAATGGATGTAATGCCTCTCTGGTGGGCATTGTCTCTTGGTGCATGCCTCGGAGGAAACGGCACGCTGATAGGAGCTTCGGCAAACGTTGTTCTGTCGGGCATAAGTGAAAAAAACGGATATCCGGTAACTTATATGCAGTTCCTTAAAGTAGGATTCCCGATGATGATAATGTCGATAGTCCTCTGTTCTATCTATATGCTTATCAGATATGCGTAAATTATATATGATTTGATATGCGCAGATATATTCAAGATATAATAAAGATCTATAAAAGTCTCCGGCGTGTACCGGAGACTTTTTAGCATTATGATATAAATTGCTTTTTATTTCTTTGCAAGCATCTGGTTGAATTTGTAGCCGACGCCTCTGACGCTTACTATATAATTTGTATCGTGGTTTTTCCTTTCCAGTTTTTTTCTAAGGGTGCTTATGTACACCATGACCGTTTTTGTATCGTTTTCCATGCAGTTTGTCTTCCAGACTGTTTCAAATATCTGAGCTGCTGGGAAGACTTTGCGCGGATGCTGTATGAGGAGTTTTAGTATTTCAAATTCCTTTGATGTAAGATTTACTTCTTCTCCATCTATGAAAAGCTCATGAGTATCGAAATCGACTTTTAATCCCTCGAATTCGTAGTAGTTTTCTTCAGCCTCTGCAGCTTTTCGTACAAGAGAATTTTGTCTGCGAAGATGAGCTTTTATCCTGGCGATGAGTTCTCCGGGCATAAAAGGTTTGGTCATGTAATCGTCTCCGCCGGCAGACAACGCTATTATCTTATCGATCTCCTGTGTTTTGCAGCTGAGAAAAATGATCGGGGCATTTGAGACCTCACGTATTTCAAGAGATAAGGAAGGTCCTTCTGTATCAGGAAGCATAACATCGAGTATTATAAGATCAGGATTTTCTTTTTTCAGAAGCTCCATGGCTTCTTCCCCGGTATAGGCAGGAAGAGGTTGAAACTGTTCCTTGGATAAATATGAGCATACGAGCTTGTTTATAGCCTTTTCATCGTCTACTACCAGTATTTTTTCTTTAGACATATCAATCCTCCTTGTACAGTGGTATTATGAAAGTAAAAGTGCTGCCGAAACCATATGTACTTTCGACATATATGTCGCCGTGATGAGCGGCTATTATTTCTCTGCACAGCGTAAGACCGAGACCTCGGCCCTCAACGTACGTATTGCTTCCGTCATTTTCTCTGTAAAAACGATCGAATACGTAAGGCAGATTATTTTCTTTGATACCCATACCCCTGTCCTCTACGGAAACTACATAGTTTTCTTCTCTGTCATCTATGCGGAAATTTAAGAAAATTTTCTTTTCGTGGTGCGAGTATTTCATCGCGTTTGTTATCAAATTTGAAAACACCTGGTTTATTCTGTCGTAATCTGCCACAAGCCAATGCTTGTACAGGTTAGGAAGATCGTACTCAGCGGTGAGCTCAAAGCCTGCTGATTTTATATCAGCGGAATTATTGCTCAAAAGTATTTCTGTTATATCTCCGGCAGTGCACGACATGAAATTGAAGTTGAACTGATGCGTTTCAAGTTTTGAAAGCTGGTCCAGATCATCTACGAGTTTTTTTAGCGTCAGTGTTTTAGTGGTTATTATATCCATTGCTTCGCTTTTTTCCTCGTCGCTGCTCATTATACCGTCGTTTAGCGCTGTAAGGTAGCCTGCTATTGAAGTTATAGGTGTTCTGAGTTCATGCGATATATATGAGAACAGCATATTTCGGTTTTTTGTAGCGTTTATCAGTTTTAATTCTGCAGATTTTACGTTTGTGATGTCTCGGAATGTGCCGTCTATTGCAGACGGGCGTTTTTCATTGTCGTATATTATAGTGCAGTTGAATTCTCCCCAGAACTTTTCTCCGTCTTTGTTGATCATTTCGACAACGCTCAGATCGTTTGCGGGTATTTTATCGGAGAATATATCCTCCACTTCTTCTTTATTCTTTTCATCGGCAATATCGGTGAACATGCCGGGATTATCATAGAAAAACGATTGTGAGAATCCTGTTACATCTTTAACTGAAGGTGAAATGTAGTCGAATGCCTTGTAAGGCGTCAGCCTGTAGTGAAAGATCACGTCTTTCGAATTTTCTATTATATTGTGATAAAGATCTCCTGACAGATTGTTCTCTTTCTGCGTATACATCACATATATCATCAATATACAGAAGTTCAACAGATTAGAGAGAAGTATCTCGGTGATATACAGACTGTCTATATCTGCAAAGACTTCAGCTATGGAAAAAGCTGCTTTGCTGAAACCCCATATGAAAAATATTATCGTTGCTATGATTTTTTCGCCTCGGGCGATATGCCAGAGCTTATATATATTATAGCAGATAAATATGGTTACGATAAGCTGATATGTGGAAATAGGCAGATAAAATGACAAAAGGTCAAAATCGTAATATATACATATCAGCGCAAGGAGCAGCAGATAAAGTGAAAATCTGTACCAGTAAGTTGGTATGCGTATATGTACAAAGGAATATGAACCGAAAAGAAGAAGCAGCATGTTGAACATATCTATTACTTTTCTCATTTCCATGTAAAACTGATTGTCGGTGTTCATGAAACATAGCAGACAAAGGAGGCTCAATGAATAAGCCACCCACGCAAAACCCCAAAACTGCATGAAACGTTCCTGTTTTCGTGAAAACAAGTAGAAGTAAAGTATCGAGGTGGCAAAAATGAAAATAGAAAAAATAATAATGAAACTGAAATTCATTACAATGACCTCCGATTTATTTATTATAACAGAAATCTGTGATAAAATGTACTTTAAATAATACAGACTGCGGATCTTTACAGGTCTGCAGGCATATTTTGGAGATTCATATATGATAATAAATGCTGTAATACTTCTCATATTGTGTATATTTGCCTTTATTCCTTTGCTCCTGGGAGAATTCGCGGGAAGAAAATCCGTTGATACGACGGAGGACTTCATACTCCAGGGAAGAAAAGTGAAGCTTTTTCCAATGTATGCGACTATATTCGCAACTTGGATGAGTATATTTGCATTTATCGGCGGCATAACGTATTTTTACGAAGAGGGGCCGATCTTTATGACCACTGTAGGATGGGACGCTCTGTTTGCTGTTCTGTTCATATTCGTTGGAAGGAGATTATGGCACTACGGAAAGAAATACAAGTATATGACTCCGGTGGATTTTTTCAGCGATATATACGATTCAAAGGCTCTCAATGTAATAGTTACAATAGTTACGATAGTGTGCACCATGGTTTATCTTCAGGTACAGATCGTCGGAGGCCTTTTAGTTATGAGAGTCGCTACGGACGGAATTATATCATGGTACATAGGAGGAATAATATTTTTCTCTATACTTGTTATATATTTGTGGGCAGGAGGTCTTAGAGCCGTTGCTATGACTGATATTTTTTACGGAATCCTCATAGTTTTATCAATATTGAGCTCGGGATTCTTTTTGATGCATGTTGCAGGGGGAAGTGAAGCTGTATTTTCCGAGCTTGTACAGAGAGAGCCCGCAAATGTTTCTATGATGGGACCTGAAGGAAATCACAGGATACTTCTATGGCTGTCATTGTTTGTGATCGTACCTGTGGGAGCATTTATGGGGCCGCAGATGTGGATAAGAAATTATTCTGCAGGCTCGGCAAAACATTTTGAAGTTCTGCCGCTGCTGCTTTGCATTTCATCCATAGTATGCGTCGGTACGATGATGGCAGGAAGCGCAGGTGTAGTTCTTGCGGAAAATTTAGAAAATCCTGACTATATACTGGTGGATCTGATGAGTAAATATGCGAATCCGTTTTTTTATATATTTGTTATAATAGGAGTGTATGCGACGATATTTTCTACGGCAAATTCACAGGTGCATGCTCTTGCGGCGGTGTACACTATAGATGTATACAGAAAATATATGAAGAAGAACGTTCCGGATAAAAAACTGGTATCGGTTGCGAAATGGGCGGTTCTTGTTATTTCCATGATATCCTATCTTCTGATCGTCCTTATGCCGCAGAATATATTCGATCTGGGGACGATAGCTCTCGGCGGAATGGCGCAGCTAATAGTTCCTGTGCTCGGTGCGTTCTTCTGGAACCGTTCAACGGCCTATGCCGCTATAGCAGGGATTTCTGCGGGAGAGATAGTTTTCGGAATAGTTCTGTTTTTGAGCAGCTCAGGAGATGCAAGCATCTGCGCCATGGCAGGGCTTGTGGCAAATCTGTTTTTCTTTATTGTCGTGACAATTGCGGACAAACCGAGAATCAAAGTATATAAGAAGATAGAGACATATAGAAGGGAATATAAGTTAAAAGAATATTAAAGTCTGTGAAATCTTGTGATTTGAATGAAAAGCGGTCGTTTTGACATGTAAAAGCCTTGATGCACTTAAATGTGTTTTAAGGCTTTTTAAAATTATCATAAAATTGAAAAACATTTGTAGAAAAATTTCAGAAAATTTGATAAAATGAGTTCGGAATTTATTTTTAGAGGAATTTATTCTAAATCTATTTGTAAGGAGGAAGTATTATGATTATAGGAATGCCTATAAGCACGTTCCTGGCAACCTGCATCTGGCCTTTTGTCTACATCATAGCAGCTATCATAGTATATTTTGTTATGAAGCGCCAGGATGACATGACGGATGACTCGGAATTTGAAGCTCATCTCGGAATGGATCACAGAGACGGACAGGTTCACGATCATCATCACGGAGAGGGGGGAACTAACGCATGACAGTAGAAATCATCGTATTATGTTGTTACTTCGTTGGTATGATATCCATGGGACTGTACTGGAACAAGAGAGCCAAGAGTTCTGAGGACTATATGCTTGGCGGAAGGTCTATGGGCCCTCTTGTTACCGCTCTTACACTTCAGACTACCGCAATGAGCGGATTCATGTTCATGGGAGGACCGGCAGAAGCGTATACTTTAGGATATTTCGCTATATTCTATGCAGTAGGCGACGGCTGCGGCGGTATGATAAACCTGACAGTACTGGGAAGAAGAATGAGAAGACTTTCTCAGCTGCTGGACTGCATATCTCCTATCGAGTACCTTGAGAAGAGATATGAATCCATACCTGTAAAAGTTATTGCATGTATAATCGCTGTATTCGGTCTTGGATGCTATGTACTGGCACAGTTCCTCGCAACAGGAAATACGCTGCTCACTCTCTTCGGATTCCCTCTCGAAATTGCATTGGTAGTGGGCGTTGCAGTAATACTGATATATACGTTCCTGGGCGGATACTTCGCTGTTGCGTATACTGACGTAATACAGGGATTCATCATGATAGGCTCCATCATCCTCGTATTCGTAAAGGTTATGTACGACCTGGGCGGATTCACAGGACTCAATGAAGCGCTGGCTGACATAGATCCTACGCTCTTAAGTGTATGGGGAAGAGACGGATATTATGAAGGCGGTTACGGTGTAATCGCAGGTGCAGTAGGTATATACCTTATAGGATATATGGGACTGCCTCACAGTGTAAACAAACATATGGCTATGGGAAGTCCTAAGACTGCAAAAACTTCTGTAATATATGCTACAATATGGACTCAGCTCTTCTGCTTCATCCCTTATTTCCTGGGACTTGCAGGACTGGTACTCTTTACTGCGAATCCGAGCGGACTGATCGACAACAATCCTGAGCTCGTTATACCTTCGCTGACTCAGGTAGAGTTCCCTGGAGTAGTTTCAGGTCTCATGCTCTGTGCTATAATGTCCGCTATAATGAGTACAGTAGCTGCACTTATGCTGCTGATCGCAACTATAATCTCTGTAGACTTCTATAAGAGATGGCTCAAGCCTAATGCAAGTGACAGAAGCGTGGTATTCGTATCAAAAGGATCGATAATAGCAGTTGCAGTAGTTGGTGTTATCATAGCTATACTCAACCCGCCTGGAATATTCGACCTCGTAGTAGATACATTCAGTTTCATGGGCTGTGCATTCCTGCCAAGCTATGTATGCGCAGTATGGTGGAAGAAAGCCAATGCTACAGGCTCTATCGCATCGATGATAGTAGGAGCCGCAGTAGTTCAGATCTGGTCGATCGGAGGACTCGATGTGGTTACAGGATGTCATCAGTTCTTTATCGGTGCTCTGTGCTCATTCGTAGCAATGATCATATTCAGCAACTTCGGTAAGCCGACAAGCCCTGAAATGTGCGATCTTATTGAGAGAGCTAAAGGTAAGAGGATCGAAGTATCCAAGAAGGTACAGGTTGCTTCTTCCAAGCATCTTTCAACTGAAAACAAGGCTATCACTCAGTTTGTATTCAGCAAGAAGGCTGCTCTCGCAGGCGAAGCATTATAATAAATCGGCAGACATAAAATACATAAGCATTATTCAGACCTTCTGTCACATTGACATTGACAGAAGGTCTGTCATGTATATAATCAGATATGAGGGAGGATGGTACTTATTATGATAAAGACAAAGATATTAAAACCGGGATATACTCAAAAAGAGGCATTGGTACTGCTTCTTCATACTGATCCTAATCTTAATCTTGAAGACATAGAAGAGGTTTATTATCCGTATATAAGGCTCAGATACCTTATAAATGTCGGTAAAGGGAGGTTTGTGAAAAAACTGAGCAAGTTTTCCGACTGTATAATAGACAGGGTCTCGGGATCGACCTATGAATCTAAAGGAGAGCCTGAATTTGAAGAGGTGGAAATATCGGAAGAGGAAGCGCTTGAAATCAATACTCCCCTTAACGAATGTTATGACATAGGTCATTCTTTTTCTCTAAAGCAGTATATAGGAAAGGCAAAACTAATGTTTACGCCTCAGATGCAGATAATAGAAGAGGATCTGTTTTATAAAAAGTTTTACATAGTGACGTGTACAGATCCTTCAGGGAACATTTACTATATACTTGTGGATGCGGTTGACGGGGGCATATCCGTGCTTGATCATGAAAAGCACATTAAGGAACTTGCGGAAGCAGGAGAATATCAGGAAGCAGAGAAGGTCATGGAAAGCATAGAAGGAGAACATCGACTGATAGAAGAAAAGAAAAATTAAACGAATTTCCGTACAGTATGAGCAAATAAAAGTATTTACAGTGCTGTGCGGTTTTTTTTATTTTGCAGGCACAAAAATGTGCGTACTTGCATTTTTGTATCTGTAAAATATAATCAAGGTATAGATCGAATAGTTTTTATAAATAGGGAGGAGATCGGTATGCAGATGAATGCTATGGGATTTTACGAATTTGGAAAACCTGATGTTTTTAGAGAGATCGAGATAGAAAAGCCGCAGCCGGGAGATGATCAGGTCCTGATAAAGGTGGAAGGAACGAGTGTGAATTTTGCGGATATACAGACAAGGAAGGGCAGTTTTCATGGGGGCGGAACTGTATTCCCTGTAGTGCCGGGGCTTGATGCGGCTGGAACGGTGGAAGCAGTAGGAAAAAATATCAAATCTTTAAAAGAAGGGGACAGGGTGATAGCGTTCCCTCATACAGGGACATATTGTGAATATGTAGTAGCAGACGGTGATCTGACTTATGCGATACCTGAAACTGTTTCTATAATACAGGCGGCAGCAAGTCCTCTGGTATCTTTCACATCGCATATGATTTTAAATAAGGTCGCATGCCTGGAAAAAGGAGAGACCATCGTCATACATGCTGCGGCAGGCGGCATAGGAACCACTGCGATACAGATAGCAAAAGCAATGGGAGCAGGTATGATAATAGGAACGGTGAGAGGAGAGTCGAAAAAGGGAAAAGCTCTCGATGCAGGCGCGGATCATGTTATAGTTACGGATAAAGAGAACTTTTCGGAAAGGGTAATGGATCTGACAGGTGGCGCAGGTGCAGATGTCATACTTGATTCTATAGGCGGTGATTTTACGGAAATGGGTATGGATTGCCTGGCGCTTTACGGAAGAATGGTGGTGTTTGGAAATGCATCCGGAAGTTATGGGATGATAAATACAGGATCGCTTCATTCAAGCAGCCGGTCTGTAAGGGGATTCAGTTCGGTAACGACGAGAAAAAATCGCCCTGATTGGTTCAGAGAAACTGCTCCGGCCGTGATAAAGCTGATGTCGGAAGGGAAAATAGACATGAAAATATCTGAAGTGATGAAGATCAAGGATGCTGCCAGAGCTCATGAGCTTATGGAAAAAGGAAAGGTCACAGGGAAAATAGTGCTTGTTGATTAAAGTGAAAAAATATCGCAGACAGTCTTTTAGACTTGTTCTGCGATATTTTGATCAGTATATTCATTGAGGTTTTATTATTTTTTATTTTTTTTACGCTTTGCTTTTGCAGCGGCTTCTATACGCGCAGCTTTTATTTCGGCATCAGTTCTGTGCGGTCTGTTTATAATGGCGTCCACATCGGTGCCTTCGCCTGGACGCGGTACATCGAGACGTTTTCTTCTCATAGCCTCGTACATAAGCTGTTTTGATTTCATCGATACTTTGTTTGAAAAATTGACTTTGTTGTATAAGTCTATGAGATTAGTAGGGCCGAGCATTCTTTTTACGTCAAAGGTAATGTTCATTATTTTGACGAAACTTATTACATTTTCGTTGTTTACATTTTGATCCAGTCTCTTCCATGCGCGCTTCAGTACGTTTATAGTGATTACCAGATATATTATTATGCCTATCATTATGTAAGGAAGGAGATTCCTGAAATTCAATTTTATAACGCCGTAGATCCCGTCGTTAGGCATTATGAAATAGATTATAGCAAGCAACAGTATTAAGAGTATAAGTTTATTTCTGCTCATAAAAATCCTCCATATTATTGTGATATCATAATTTTACAATAATTCCGAATAAAAATAAACTCAATTTGATGAAACTTATATAATATTTAAGAGTAGGAGCAAAGAATAAATTGAAAAAAGCCTTTTCATAAGATAAAATTATATTGAAAGAGATATAAATGAGGATATGCAGTGGAGGATAAACAGATGACATACGATGTAGGAATGATACTTGATAAGATCGAACAAATGCAAGAGGTCATGCTGTCTATGAAAGCAGATGTCTCTTCTGTAAAAGGGGAAGTTTTTTCGATTAAGGACGATATCGCATCCATTAAAGAGGAAAACGCTTTGATGAGAGACGACATCACAGCGATGAAGGGAGAGATCAAGACTATAAAAGATGATGTAAACAAAACTAACGGACGCATAGATGCTCTTAGAAAAGACATGATATCAAGCCAGAAGAAAACGGAAAATCAGATGGGAGCGATGAGAAAAGACATTGCTTCGATCAAGATGACTGTAGAAAATGATATCAACCGCAGTATGAAGATAATCGCTGAAGGGCATTTTGATCTGTCAAGGAAACATGATGAGGCTATAAGCGTAAATAAACGGAAAGAAATGATGCTGCTCAGGATAACACATCTTGAAAACGAAGTCCGAATTTTAAAAGAAAAGATCAACTGATTTGTTTAAAATTTGGAGGATTTTATGGAGAAGCAGGGTTTGATAACTTTAGAATATGTCAAAACTATAGTCAGGGAACGTCCAAGAGATGCACACAAAGGAACATGCGGACGTGTACTTGTGGTCGCAGGTTCTTTAGGAATGGCGGGAGCTGCGGTGCTTTCTTCCGAAGCGGCACTGAAATCAGGAGCCGGACTTGTGAAGGCTGCAGTGCCTGATGAGATCATTCCTATATTGCAGATCGCTGTACCGCAGGCAACGTGCTGCGGCATTTCTGACTATGAATTCCTACGGTCGCTTGAAGTAAATGATGCTATCGCAGTCGGACCGGGAATAGGAGTTGGTGAAAAACAATATCTGCTCATCAAAAAATTGCTGGAATCATACGAAGGTCCGGTGATAATAGATGCTGACGGCATAAATGATCTGTGCAGATACGATAAGGATTTCGAACTTTTAAAAAACAGAAAAATACCTGCAGTACTTACACCGCATCCGGGAGAAGGAAACAGGATCTTAGAGGCGTTAGGTGAAAGCGATATAGCGAGCATGGGGAGAATACATGCGGCTGAGCTCATAAGCAGAAAAACAGGAACTGTGGTATTGCTTAAAGGTGCCGATACCGTTGTGACATGGGAATTTGGCGGAACATATACTAATACCACAGGCAACCCGGGAATGGCAACGGGAGGGAGCGGAGATGTGCTCACCGGAGTCATAGCGGCGATAGCAGCGTCAGGAGAAGATCCGTTTGATGCAGCTAAAGCAGGTGCCTTTATTCACGGTATGGCAGGAGATATTGCGGCAGAGCATAAAGGACAGTGGGGAATGACTTCAGCCGATATTAAAGATTCACTGCCGGATGCCTTTAAAGAAATAGTGGGAAAATGAGAAATTAAATCATAAAAGGAGTGTAGGACTTTGAGCATTAAAAAGGGAGACCTTTATTTTGCTGATTTAAGTCCGGTGATGGGCTCCGAACAGGGCGGAATAAGACCTGTTCTGGTAGTTCAGAATGATGTAGGAAATAAATACAGTCCAACTATAATAGTTGCGGCGATTACGTCAAGAAGAAACAAAGCCGACCTGCCTACGCATGTTGAGCTTGCGGCGGCTGAAAATGGCTTGTCAAAGAATTCAGTAGTATTACTTGAACAACTCAGAACGATAGATAAGAAAAGATTGAAGGAAAGAATAGGAACCATTGACAGAACCCGTTTACCGGAAGTTAATGAGGCATTGAGTGTCAGTCTGGGAATCGATGAGAATTCCTTTTTCTGATAGATCTTGTTTATGACCCCTGTAGTTGTTCCTGCAGGGGTTTTATATATTTTATTTGCAGGAAAAATAAATAATTGGAGGACGTTATGGATAATAGTGCGCTTAAAAAAACTGCTGCCGAGGTAAGGATCGGGGTGATCAAGGCAGTACATAGTGCAGGATCGGGACATCCGGGAGGATCGCTTTCCGCAGCAGACATAGTTACAGCTCTTTATTTTGAGGAGATGAATATCGATCCGAGTAATCCGAAGATGAAAGGCAGAGATAAATTCATACTTTCGAAAGGACATGCAGGACCTGTACAGTACTCGGCCCTTGCACTCCGCGGTTATTTTGACAAGGAAGAACTTCTGACGCTGAGAAAACTGGGCTCGAAACTCCAGGGACATCCGGACATGAAAAAAGTGCCGGGGATAGAAATGTCCACGGGATCATTGGGTCAGGGCTTTTCAGCCGCCGGCGGAATGGCTTTAGCAAACAAACTTGACGGGGATCCGGGCAGAGTTTATGTCCTGCTTGGGGACGGAGAGCTTCAGGAAGGAATAGTATGGGAAGCAGCAATGGCAGCGGCACACAACAAGCTCGACAATCTGACAGGAATAATAGACTATAACGGACTTCAGATAGACGGGAAAAACGATGATGTAATGACGGTTGCTCCTGTAGATGAGAAATTCAAAGCTTTCGGCTGGAACGTCATTTGTATAGACGGCCATGATTTTGATGAGATCAGGGAAGCCTTTAAAAAGGCTAAGGAATGCAGCGGAAAGCCTACAATGATAATAGCAAAGACTGTAAAGGGAAAAGGCGTATCATTTATGGAAAATGAGCCGGGCTGGCATGGAAAAGCGCCTGATGATGAGCAGATGAAGCAGGCTATAGCGGAGCTTGGAGGTGAAATGTAATGTCGGATAAGATGGCGACGAGACAGGCGTATGGAGAAGCCCTGGTGGAACTGGGAAAAGAATACGATAATCTTATAGTTATGGATGCGGATCTTTCAAAGTCAACGATGACTGCGAAGTTCAGAGATGTATACCCTGACAGATTTTTTAATATGGGTATAGCCGAGCAGAACCTTTACGGAACAGCGGCAGGTCTGGCTCTCTCAGGTAAAATTGTATGCGCCAGCACTTTTGCGATGTTTGCTGCCGGGAGAGCTTTTGAGATAATAAGAAATTCTATAGGTTATACTAAAGCAAATGTAAAAATATGTGCGACCCATGCGGGAATAACGGTGGGCGAAGACGGAGCAAGTCATCAGACTTTTGAAGATATAGCGCTGATGAGGACTATCCCCGGCATGACGGTGATAAACCCTTCTGATGGTATGTCTGCAAAGAAACTGATAAAGCAGGCTGTAGCTATGGAGGGACCGTGTTATATAAGACTTGGACGAGCCGCAGTGCCTGTATTTTACGATGACTCGGCAGAGCTGATTCTTGGGAAAGGCAACGTTGTAAAGGACGGAAAAGACGTGACTGTGGTAGCAACCGGTATCATGGTCAATGAAGCGGCAACTGCTGCGCAGGAGCTGTCAAAAGACGGAATCGATTTGCGCATCATAGACATCCATACTATAAAACCGATCGACGAAGAAATCATAATAAAGGCTGCGAAGGAGACCGGTGCAATAGTTACGGCAGAGGAGCATTCTGTTATAGGCGGACTCGGCAGCGCGGTATCGGAGGTAGTAGTTAAGAACTGTCCTGTCAGAATGGAAATGGTTGGGCAGCAGGATACTTACGGAGAATCCGGCAAACCTGAAGAACTTAAGAAAAAATACAAAATGACAGCAGAAGATATAGTAAAAGCTGTCAGAAAAGTAATGGTTTAAGAGAAAATGAGGATTGTTATTATGAGGAGAAGAAGTTTAAAAGCCGTTGTGGCGCTGTTTATCGTTTTTATCATGTGTTTTGGCCTGGCTTCATGCGGAAGCGGGCAGACTGAAGAGGAACAGCAGACCGATACGAGTACGGAAGCTGTAGAGGAAACTCAAACATTTACGACGACTGACGGTACATATCAGATAACTACAGGATCTGAATGGACAGAAAATGATTCCTATGAAAACAGCGACTCATCGCTGGAGCTTGAAATCGGCGGAGGCATTACGATACTTCAGATAATCAAGCAGCCGAAAAGCGATCTGGGAATAAGCCTGGAAGCTTACAGTGAGGAAGTAACCGGATATTTCGTGGATAATGAAGCGTTGGGAAACTCAACAGTTGAAAGTACTGAAAATGTGAAATGCGGAGATCACGATGCGATAAAAAAACTCATATCTACGACGGAAAGCAGCAGCGGAATAGATATGTTTACATGTCATCTGTCCATCGAGTTTGATTCGGATTACATGCAGATGATAATCATATCGACTAACAGCAACAGGGATAAAGTCCTTGAATATGCAGATGAGATATCCTCAACTATCACGCCTATATAATAATGCTTTGAGCACTGTCTAAAAACAGGCAGGGTATGTAAATTTTAAGAATAAGAAGACCTCTTTCGCAATAGATTTGATATATGCAGGTATTGTCTTGTTATATGCGAAGGAGGTTTTTGTTTTGGATAAAATAAAGATAAAGAAAGGTGATTTGAAAAATAAAATCAGCAAAAGTAGAGTGATTGCGCTGTCAGCTGTATTGATGGCCGCAGCAGGGGTACTTTTGTATATCAATACGATGCAGGGTAGCAAGTCCGTGGAATTTGAGAAAGTGAACGAAAGCAAGCTTCCAAAGGAGATAACATCTGATATAATTCCGGAATACAGAAGCCTTGAAAGAGCGCTTGCCTGCTCCGTGAACGATGACATCTATGTAATAGTTACAAGAGGCGAAAAACCGACATCGGGGTACAAAGTTTCGGTGGACAGTATGGTTATAGAGAAAAAAGATGAAAAGGAGACACTTATAGTATACGCTGATTTTAAAGATCCTGATAAAAAGACAGCTTTTTCACAGATAATCACTTATCCGGTCAATGTCGTGAAGACGGATCTTAAGCGTCTTCCGGACGATATAGAGCTGCGTATTCAGTATTGACAAAGTGTTCAAATAAATTTTCACATAACCATCACCATTAAACGACAAAAGGTTGAAAAACAGGCGTTTTTTCGAGCAAAATATTGAAAAAAAACGGGTTTTGTAGTATCATAAATGTTGTATGATTTGCGCTAAGGAGGAGACATAGACTTAATGATAGAATTCAAGAATGTCACTAAATATTATAAGTCAAATGTTGGACTGGAAAAAGTAAGTGTCAAGATAAACAAGGGGGATTTCGTCTTTCTTGTAGGACCAAGCGGAGCAGGCAAATCAACTTTTGTAAAACTGATACTGAAGGAGATAAACGCGGATTCGGGGAGCATCAAGGTCAGAGGAAACGAAGTCACCACGATGTCAAACAGACAAGTTCCGCAGCTTAGAAGAAATATAGGGATCGTATTTCAGGATTTCAGACTGCTTCCGAAGAAAACGGTGTATGAAAATGTGGCCTTTGCCATGGAGATAATACATCAGCCGAAAAAATTGATAAAAAAATATGTGCCGCAGGTGCTGAGCATGGTGGGAATATCATCGAAAGATGATAAATATCCGGACGAACTTTCAGCCGGAGAACAGCAGAGAGTCGCAATAGCCAGAGCCATCGTAAATAAACCGAGAATACTCATAGCTGACGAGCCGACGGGAAATCTTGATCCGGATACGGCATGGGAGATAATGCAGCTTCTTGATCAGATAAATATGAGAGGTACGACGATACTCATGGTAACCCATGCAAAAGATATAGTGGACAAGATGGGGAAAAGAGTAATAGCTATAGAAAAAGGCAGGATAGTCAGAGATGAGTTCGGAGCCTACGGATATGAAGAAGCTCTCGAAAACATGGAGATGACTTTTGATACTATACAGAATCAGAGAACATTCCGAGCCGGTTTCAAAAGGGGAGGAAAAGCCTGATGATAATAAAGAGATTTTTTTACACTTTAAAGCAGGCGTTTCTTCAAGTATTGAGAAACCGCACGATGTCGCTGGCATCGATATTTGCCATAACTGCGATGCTGCTGATTTTAAGCATATTTTTTATCCTGGTAATAAATATCAATACTGCCGCCCAGTCTATACAGCAGGATTATGATTCTATCGAAATATTCCTGCTTGATGAGACAACGGAAGAACAGGCAAATGTGATAATCGACGATATAAAGCAGGAAAAGGGCGTGGATGACGCTTATTTCAAAACAAAAGAAGAAGCTATGGAAGACTTCAGAGTGAGATGGGGAGAAAATGCATATCTGCTGAACAGCCTTACAGAAAACCCTCTTCCCAACTCCGTGGTGGTCATGATAGGAGATCTGGAATACGGTGATTCAATAGCTGAAAAAGCTGCTACGTATGACGGCATTGAGGATGTCAAGTATTATAAGGATACGGTCGATAAGCTGCTCAGCGCCACAAGATTCGTTCAGATAGCGGCGGTGATAGTAATGATATTCCTGATCATAGTTTCCATAGTGGTGGTTGCGAACACTATAAAGCTTACAGTTTTCAACAGAGCCAATGAAATAAGCATAATGAAATATGTGGGTGCGACAAACTGGTTTATACGGGGACCGTTTTTAGCGGAAGGTATAATCATCGGAATAATATCAGCAGGTATATCCATAGGAGTTTCGGCAGCGCTTTATAACAAGATAATAGACGTTATAGGAGATCAGATATTTTCAGTATTCTCCATGCCGATGGTTCCTGTAGGATTCATGGTATATAATTTCACATGGATATTCCTGGCACTGGGCATAAGCATAGGAGCATGCGGAAGCATAATTTCAATGAGAAAGTTCCTGGATGCGTAATAAAAGCAAAAAAACAGCAAGGAAACATAAATAAAAGTTATGTAAACCATAAAAAGATCGGCAGGATTCGCTATCCTGCACTGGGGTAAATAGAGTTAATATGGGGTGGATAACAAACGGTAACAAGCAGTGTGAGCTACAGTTGACGATGCTTGATCAGATTCAGTTTATTAGACGAAGTTTTTTAGAAGTAATTTAGGAGGTACTGTTTTGAAAAGAAGCCGTTTGGTAGTGGTGATAGCGGTTATTACAGCGATGTTTCTCTGTTTTGAGACAGCAGCAGTAAGCGCGGCATCCCTCAGTGAAGTGAGAAATAGCATAAAGGAAAAACAGCAGGAATTAAACGAACAGAAAAAAGAAGAGGGAAGTCTGTCGGAACAGGCTGAGTCTCTTGAAAAACAGATAAGTGAAAAGGAAAATAATATAGCTGAACTTGAGAGTGCAATAAGTGATGCTGAAGACGAGCTGGCTCAGCTTGAGTCTGATCTTAAAGAAGCGCAGGAAAAAGTTGATGCTCAGGACAATGATCTGAATTCGAGACTGAGAAATATGTATAAAAGCGGTACTGTAGGTTTCCTGGATGTACTGCTTGGCTCGGACAGCTTTTCGGAGTTCCTGACGAATCTGGACATGGTACAGATGGTATATTCAAATGACCAGGATGTTTTGAGCGACCTTAAAGATTCTTATGAGGAAATAGATCAAAAGAAAAAGGAAATAGAAAATCTCAGCAGTGAACTGGAAGAGTCAAAGGCATATGCGGAAAAAGAAAAGAGTTCTATAGAAGCAGATAAAGCTGAAGTGGACTCCAAAAAACAGGCGGTTGCTTCAGATGCTGCGGCAAGTCAGGAAGAACTGGACAAGCTTGAATCATATTCCAAATATCTTGAGGGTCTTATTCAGAGTGAAGGAAGCTCAACTTCCGATAGCAATAATTCAAGTTCATCATCAGGCGGCTCAAGCTCATCAGGCGGATCTGGTTCTTCATCTTCCGGTGACTCCGGCGGTTCATCGATAAACAGCAATGGCTGGGTATTCCCGGCACCTTCGTATACAAGAGTATCGTCCCACTACGGATACAGAAGCAGCGGATTCCACGGCGGAGTGGATCTTGCGGCTCCGGGAGGCTCCAAGATATTGGCGGTACAGTCCGGAACTGTATTGGTTGCTACTTATCATTACAGCTACGGAAATTATGTGATAGTCGATCACGGCAACGGCACGAGCACACTTTATGCGCACGCGTCCAAACTGCTTGTTAGCAAAGGAGATAAAGTTTCCAGAGGAGAACAGATAGCAAAGGTGGGTACAACGGGAAATTCAACAGGAAATCATCTTCATTTTGAAGTGAGAATAAACGGTAAGAGGACAAACCCTGAACCTTATATAGGACTTTAGTAATCATATTAATCATTTGTATCATGGAGGAAACGATTTGAAGAGAAAGAGCAGAACTGCGGTGACGATTGCGGCGATTACAGCGATGTTTCTGTGTATGGAAACTGCCATGGTGAGCGCGGCATCTCTCAGCGAGATAAGAAACGATATAAAAGAAAAGCAGCAGGAACTCAATGAGAGCAGGTCTCAGGAGAAGAGCCTGGGAGATCAGGTAAGTGAACTTGAAAGTCAGATAAATACAAAGGAAAACGATATTGCTGAGCTGGAAGCTGCTATAAGCGAAGCAGAAGTAGAACTTGCGGAAGCTGAAAAGAAGGTGGAGACTCAGACGGAAAATCTTGGCGGCAGACTCAGGAATATGTATAAGAACGGTTCTGTAGGATTCATGGATGTACTGCTTGACTCAAACAGCTTTTCAGAATTTCTCACGAATCTCGATCTTGTGGAGATGATATATGAGAGCGACAGAGATGTGCTTAACGAACTTGAAGACGCATACGATGAGATAGATAAACGCAAAAGCGAGATAGAAGCTGCAAAGACTGATGCAGAAGAACAGAAAGCAGCTTTAGAGGCGGATCAGGCGGAAATAGCTGAAAAGAAAGCTGCTATAGCGGCAGATGCGGAGGAGACTCAAAAGGAACTTGATAAATTAGAAGCCGATGCACAGGCTCTTACAGCGACTATAAGAAACCAGGGGAGTTCAAGTTCAAATTCCACATATTTAGGCGGAGAAATGGCCTGGCCGGCTCCTCAGTATACAAGGATTTCCAGTTACTTTGCAGGAAGAATCGATCCGATAACAGGCAAAAAGAGCAACCACGGGGGCCTTGATCTGGCAGCACCGGGAGGCTCTCCTATACTGGCAGCAAATTCAGGTACAGTAATAATAGCAGGCTACCATTACAGCTACGGTAATTATGTGGTCATCGATCATGGCGGCGGTGTAAGTACGCTGTACGGACATTCTTCAAAACTTCTTGTAAGCAGAGGACAGAAAGTTTCAAGAGGGCAGCAGATAGCGAAAGTCGGCACGACGGGACGTTCCACGGGAAATCATCTGCATTTTGAAGTCAGAATAAACGGACAGAGGGTGGATCCGCTTCCGTATATTACATAGTATAGAGGAAAGAGAGATAATACAACATATGCGAAAGGCAAATGAAATATTAAGGGAACTTCTCAAACTCAGAGGTATAAGTTCCAATGAAGATATTTCCGAATTTTTGTCTGAAATGCCGAAAAGAACTTACGATCCATTCCTGCTTTTAAATATGAAAGCGGGAGTGGATTTAATTTTATCGGAGGCAAAAGCAGGAACTAAAATATGCGTATACGGAGATTACGATGCAGACGGAGTCACGTCGGTATGTATAATGCTCCGCATGCTTGGAAATCTTACAGATAATTTGATACACTACATACCCTCCAGATTTGATGAGGGGTATGGATTGAACAGCGAAGCTGTAAGAAAGCTGGCTGAGGAAGGCGTTGGACTGCTGATAACAGTTGACTGCGGAAGCGTATCCTGCAGTGAAGTAGAGCTGGCTAAAGAGCTGGGAATGAAAGTGATAGTAACTGATCATCACAGTATAGATGATGTGAAGGCTGACTGTATTTTAATAAATCCGAGACAGTCAGAATGCAAGTATCCATTCAAAGGACTGGCTGGATGCGGAGTCGCTTTTAAAATGGCTCAGGCTATACAGCAGACAGCTGGACTTCCTAAAGCTGCGCTCAATGATCTATTGGATCTCGTGGCTGTAGGCACTGTAGGAGATGTCATGCCACTGGTTGACGAGAACAGGACTATGGTAAAGTATGGTCTGAACAAGATAAATGCGGCGAGCAGGATTTCCATGAAAAAACTGGCGGAAGGTATTTCTATCAAGTGGGTAACTTCGGAAAACATAGCCTTCGGTATTGCGCCCCATATAAACGCAGCAGGCAGGATAGCCGATGCTGAAGAAGCTGTGAAGCTTTTCATGACAGAGGATCTTGATATAATAGAGCGTCAGGTGGATAAACTGATCGAATACAACGGCATGAGAAAGCAGTACCAGGAATCGGCATATAAAAAGGGTTCAGACATAATAGAAAGAGATTTTAAAGATAAAGATTTTATGCTGCTGCGTATGGACGACATCCATGAGGGGATCGCAGGAATAGTTGCGGGAAAGCTTAAAGATATGTATAATCGTCCTACGGCTATCGTAACACCGACAAAGGAAGGTTTTTTGAAAGGGACGGGCAGAAGCATAGAAAATGTGGATATATATGCTCTGCTGAAAAGAAATTCTGCTCTGTTTGAAAAATTCGGAGGCCATAGAAGCGCCTGCGGGTTTACTGTCAGAGAAGAGCTGGAAGATGAATTAAGGGACTCATTAAACAGAGAAATGGAGTCATTAAAGGACGATGATCCTGATATATTTCATAGAGAAATAAAATGGGATATGGAAATAAGACCTGACGAGGTGAGCGAGGAGCTTGTAAAGGATATAGAAAGAATGGGACCCTTCGGTGAAATGAATCCAAGACCATGTTTTGTCATCAGAAACGTGATAATAGCCAATGTAAGATTTATGGGAAATGACATGACGCATGCCAGATTCACGGGCATTTCACAGGAAGGCGGCAGGATAGAATGTGTTCTTTTTAAAAGAGCTCAGGAATACAAGGATATACTTTCATGTCCTGAAAGGTCTGCAGATATAAAAGGAAGCCTTGAACTTCAGGTATGGAAAGGAATAAAAAAGCTACAGTTTATCGTTGAGGAGATCATATCATGATGGAAATAAGCAAAAAAAAGTTAAAGATATACATTGCGGCGGCATTCGGTGCAGGGATAGTCATAGCAGCGCTGACAGCGCTGTTCATATGTAAAGGCATGCTGGGATTTGTCGCTGTCTCTGCGGATAGATACGAATCAATGTCAAACACCTATGAGAGGTTTGGAAAGCTGGAACAGCTTTATCAGAGCATGGATACATATTATTACAAGGACATCGATGAGGATGCTGTGATCGAGGGAGCTGAAAAGGGACTTGTAGCAGGTCTGGGAGATCCATATTCGGCCTATATGACAAAGGAAGAATACGATTCCTGGAAGGCTTCAGCTACAGGAGAATATTCGGGAGTAGGCGTCACTTTTTCAGAAGATAATGACGGAAATTTTGTCGTAGTTGAAGTAAGCGCTGATTCACCTGCGGAAAAAGCCGGTATAAAGGCAGGAGATTATATCATCGAAGTAGATGGGAAAACCTATGATGACATGGAGCTTATGGCAAATTCCATAAGAGGCGAGGAAGGCAGCAGCGTCACAGTGAAATATCTTCGCAGGGATGAAGAAAAAGAAGTGACCATGACGAGAGAAGAAATAGTTCAGAAGAGTGTAGAATATGAAATGCTTGATAACAATATAGGGTATATCAAGCTTACTTCCTTCATAAGCAGCTCATACGACGATTTCAAAGCAGCTCTCGAGGCTCTTGAAAAAGACGGCGCCGAAGGCATCGTTTTAGATATAAGAGATAATGGCGGCGGTCTCGTGGATACATGTATAGATATCGCAGACGAATTCCTCGATGAAGGCGTTGTCACATATGTGGAAGATAAGAACGGAGAGAGGACGGAGTACAAGTCAGAAGACGGAAAAACATCTCTTAAAACAGTAGTCCTTACAAACGAAAACAGTGCCAGCTGTTCGGAGATCCTGGCGGCTGCATTGCAGGACAACGGATACGATATCGTGGGACAGAAAACTTTTGGAAAGGGCGTTATACAGTCGACGATGGAACTTAAGGACGGCTCTGCTCTTAAGCTTACGATAATGCAGTATTTTTCACCTGATGGTGATGAAATACAGGATAAAGGAGTAACCCCTGATCACGAAGTAGAAGATAACGAAGCGACTTCCGGCGATGAGCAGCTTGATGAGGCGCTGAGCTTGTTTTAAGAGATTGAAATAATGATGCGTATGCAGGACAGCGCTTTATAGCACTAAAGTATTCCTTGACGGTGAAATTTACCGATGATATAATTTAACATAAGCAGGGGAAATGAGGTTTTAATCGGTAGCCTTTGAGAGTGAAAGGAGCAGATATGGCATACGAATCAAAATTCAAAAGAGATGATATAGATGAACTTTTTAAAGCAGTGCTGCTTTTGGAGAACGAAGAGGACTGTTACAGGTTTTTTGAAGATATATGCACAGTAAATGAGATACATGCGATCGCTCAGAGGCTTCAGGTAGCCAAACTGCTTTCTGAGGATAAGACATACAATGAGATAGAGGATATAACCAAAGCCTCGACGGCAACTATAAGCAGGGTAAACAAATGTCTTGTTTACGGCTCAGAGGGGTACAAGCGTATTTTAAAGAGGCTTGAAGAAAGCGAAGAAAATAAAGCTGATCAGGAAGATTGAGTTTTGAATTGAGTTTAATAAATTAAAAAACGGCGGTACTTATGTTCCGCCGTTTTGATAATGATTATTTAGTATGGAATTATATATCTTGGAAAATTATAAGGAATTCTTTCCTGATTTAAAGGGAAGTGAGCTGACTGACAGGCTTGTCATATCTGTACTGGAAGAGTACGGGAAAAAGGGTGTCAGTATTATAAGAAATAAAAACGGCAAACCTTTTACAGATGTGCCGGGGCTTTTTATTTCGGCAAGTCACAGCGGGATATATTTTGCATGTCTTGTGAGCGACAGACCTGTGGGCGTAGATATACAGGAAGAGCGGAGAATCGATCCGAATAAAATAGCAGGAAGGTATTTTACGGAAAGAGAAAAGAAGTATATTCAAAAAAGAGGAAGCAAAGGCTTTTTTGAACTGTGGACGAGGAAAGAAGCCTACTCGAAATATACCGGAAACGGCATAAAGGATATTATAGCCGGAATATCTGTAATAGAGCGTGAGGACGTGGAATTTTTTGATTTTCAGATAGGGAACGGCATGTATCTATCCTGCTGCGGAAAGATCAGTGATCAAGACGAGTTGTGAGGGATTGTTATGGATTTTAAAATACTTATTGATGACAGAAGTGAAAAAGATGGAATAGATGAAGAGCACGGTCTTTCTATCTATATAAAGACCAATGGCAGAAGAATATTGTTCGACAGCGGTGCTTCAGAAAAATTTGTACAGAATGCAGCTAAAATGGATGTGGATCTGAAGAAAATAGATTATGCTGTTGCAAGTCACGGGCATTATGATCACACCGGAGGATTTCCTGAATTTTGTGAGATAAATCATAAAGCCAGGCTTTATATACACAAAAATGCGTTCCGCAGATCCTATGTATGGCGTGACGGAGCTTTCGGAAGTGTGACTTCCGGCATACGATGGACTGAAGAGGAAGAAAAAGAGCTGGAAAAGCGTATCATATATACAGATGAACCCACGGAAATAGCAGAGAATATATGGATTAGCGGGAGCATAAAAATGGGACGGGATTTCACGTTCACCGAAAAGTTTTACTACAAGGATGAAACAGGGAATATGGTGGAAGACGATATGTCTCATGAACAGTGTCTCATCGTGAAAGAAGACAAAGGCATATACATCTTTTCCGGATGCAGCCACAGAGGGGCGTCTTCTGCAGTCAAAACGGGTAAAAGCCTGTTTCCAGGAGAAAAGGTCCTGTTGTTTGCAGGCGGTATGCACCTTGTAAGGGCGACGGAAGAAGAAATGATAAAAACAGCAGATATGCTTTATGAAGAAGATATAGAGAATGTCATGCCGCTTCACTGTACAGGCAGACGGGGCGCAGAGATAATAAGAGAAAAGATGGGAGAAAAATGCGTATTTGCGGCAGCGGGAGATTGTTTTTATGGATGTTAGGGAAAGAGCGCTTTATTATCTCAATATTAAGCCGAGGACCAGAAAACAGGTGGAAAGATATTTAAAGGAAAAGGGCTTTTCAGAGGATGAGATACTGCCTGTTTTAAAAGAACTTGAGGAATACAGCTACATAGATGATCTCAGCTACAGTATCATGTATTTTGAACTTGGATTTGAAAAGGGCCGGGGAAATCTGAGGATAAAAAGAGAGCTGGCAGAACGGGGTGTTTCAGAAGATATCATACAAAACGCTTTCGAAAAGCTTGAAGATACTCCCGATGAGTTTGAAGCTGCCATGAAGATAGCTGAAGAGGCCGTTTCCGGTATAGATATTGAAAGCCTCGATTACGGGGAAAAACGCAAGCTTCAGGCAAAAGTGGGAAGAAGACTAATCTCCAGGGGATTTTCCACTGAAGATACGTATAAAGTATTAGGGAGACTTTTGTAATAATTTGATGTTTTCATGAAAACAGTACTTAGTTTTAAGTGACTTGGAGATTCAAATAGAGTATAATAAAAAGATATATGAAAAAGGAGACCGTATATGGATTATAAGAAACAGCTTGTTGAAAAAATCGAAAAATTTTATGTAGAGATCATAGAGGAATTCAAAGAAGCTGAGCTGCAGATAATAGCTGATTCCAACTTCAGAAGCATTTTTAAGAAAAAGGATTACGGCAAAAATATATCTATGCTCAAGAACTGTAAAAAGCAGGTGCTTAAAATCGATGTTTCGAATATAGGTATACCTAAAAGCGATAAGGAGGCTTCAGAAGTTGTCCTGCGTCTTGAAAGATGCATAGTGAATTTTAGAAGATTATGCGATTCATATGTACAGCTACAGGAGGCTCTTAAGAGAAAATCGGAAAAAGAAACAGTCAAGTATTCGGAATATAAAGAGATCTTCAACAAGGTGCAGGAAGACAGAAAAAATATGAACGACAGTCTTCACGAGCTGGATATAGTATATACCGATTATACATACGATGAGGACTATAATCCATATACGTTTCTCGATTAACAGAAAGAAAACAGGGTGAGTATATGGAAAATTTTAATTTTCTTCTCATGGGACTTTTTCTGGCAGTTATAGTTTTGATAGTGCTGTCCATAATCATAATTGTAAAACTGTCAGGAAGCAGAGCCTTTGGAGGAAGTGTTTCGGATCTGAAAAAGGATATAAGGGATGAGATAAGCAAGTCGAGAAAAGAGACGACGGAGACGGTTCAAAGCAGTGTCAAAACGCTGGGCGAGATGCTTTCGCAAAATCAGATGGAAAGCATAGATATGCAGAGCAGACGTCTGAGCGAACTCAACAAGCAGTTTACGGGGACCTCGATGGATATCGAGCAGCGTCTTGAGAATATAAGGCTGTCCATGGAAAACAAGATAACCATGATGACTGAAGAAAACAACAGACAGCTTTCAGAGATGAGAAATACTGTCGATGAGAAGCTTCAGAAAACGCTGGAAGACCGTATAGGCCGTTCTTTCAGACAGGTGAGCGATACTTTGGAACAGGTGACAAGAGGTCTTGGCGAAATGCAGAATCTGGCCGCAGGAGTCGGAGATCTGAAAAAAGTGCTTTCAAATGTTAAGACCAGAGGTATATTAGGCGAAATACAGTTGGGTGCCATACTGGCTCAGATACTTTCACCGGAGCAGTATGAAGAAAACGCTGCGGTGAAAGGCGGAAGTGAAAGAGTAGAGTATGCTGTAAAATTCCCGGGAGAAGGAGATGGATATGTTTACCTTCCAATAGACTCGAAATTTCCTGCGGATGCGTATATGAACCTGCAAAACGCTTACGACACATCGGACAGGCAGCTTATAAAGTCAGCCACTGACGGACTTAAAAACGCTGTTTTGAAAGCGGCAAAAGATATAAAAACCAAGTATATAAATCCGCCGCGGACTACCGAGTTTGCAATAATGTTTCTGCCTTTTGAGGGCCTTTACGCTGAAGTGCTTAGACTTGGTATGGTCGAAGTCCTGCAAAGAGACTATAGAGTGAGCATAGCAGGGCCTACAACTATGGCCGCCATGCTCAACAGTTTTCAGATGGGATTCAAATCACTTGCTCTTCAGAAGCGGTCAGGAGAAGTATGGGATACCCTTGCAAAGGTCAGGACGGAATTTGATAAATTCGGAGATGTGCTTTCGAAAACACAGACAAAGATGGAGCAGGCGCAGAAAGATCTTGAAGCTCTCGTTGGAGTAAGGACAAGAGGCATACAGAGAGCGCTTAAAAACGTTTCTACCGGAGGTGACGCGGGAAGCACGGGAAAGCTCACCGATACTTTTGAAGATTAGGAGAAGTTAAAAGATGAGCATTTACGCTATTGCTGATCTGCATCTTTCCCTTTCGCCCAATGTAGATAAACCTATGGATATATACGGCGGAAGATGGCATGAACATACGGAGAGACTGAGGATAAACTGGTGCAGCATGATAAAAGAAAATGATACCGTGATAATTCCCGGAGATATTTCATGGGCGCTTAAACTTGAAGATGCAAAATACGATCTGGATTTTTTATCGTCTCTGCCGGGATATAAAGTTCTGTTCAAAGGAAATCACGACCTTTGGTGGAACGGTATAAAAAGGCTCAACAATATGTACGACAATATGACTTTCGTACAAAACGATTGTTTTGCAGCGGAAGGTGTGTATATTTGCGGCAGCAGAGGATGGCTCACTCCTGACAACGATGATTACGGAGAAGGAGATGAAAAGATATACAGGCGGGAGCTGATGAGACTGGAAACTTCATTAAAAAAAGCAAAGGAAAGTATGCTGAAGCAAAGGGAAGCGAAAAATTCAGACGGCTTAGATTATGAGGCAGAGATCATAGGGGTGCTTCATTATCCGCCTGTATCAAGAACAAATTCTTTTTCTGCATTTCAGCAGCTTTTTGAGGATTACGGAGTGAAACGGGTGATATACGGTCATATACACGGTGATGAAGGTTTCAGATGTGCGATTAAAGGCAATTATTACGGTGTAGACTACAGCCTTGTATCTCTTGATTATCTCAACTGCAAACCATTGCTCATAAGAAATCAGAGGTGATAAAATGGTCAAAAGAGTCACGATAATAGTTTTAGACAGTTTAGGTGTAGGCGCACTGCCGGACGCTGACATTTACGGAGATGCCGGCGCAGACACTTTAGGTCATATAGAAGACAGATACAGTCTGGACATACCAAACCTGAGAAAGCTGGGTTTGGGAAATATAAAGGGGGCTGCGGGAGGAAGACTTTCGGTACAGAGTCCATCAGGGGCTTTCGGAAGATTTGCTGAAAGCTCCAAGGGAAAGGATACGATCACAGGTCATTGGGAAATAGCAGGCTTGTGTACGGAGACCCCTTTCAAAACCTATCCTGAAGGGTTTCCGAAAGAATTTATGGATGAGTTTTCTAAGGCTATAGGCAGAGGATATATAGGAAACTGCAGGGCTTCAGGGACGGAGATAATAAAAGAGCTGGGAGAAGAACACGAAAAGTCGGGAAAAGTGATAATATATACTTCTGCCGACAGTGTTTTTCAGGTGGCGGCAAATACGGAGGTCATACCTCTTGAAGAGCTGTATTCAATATGTGAAAAAGCACGCGAGATGCTTCACGGAGAGTATGCCTGCGGAAGAGTCATCGCAAGACCTTATATACTTAAAGACGGAGAAAGGATAAGGACTTCAGACAGAAAAGACTATTCGGTATCACCGCCTGAAGATACTATGCTGGATATCATCAGCAGATCCGGCAAAAAAGTCTACGCAGTAGGAAAGATACGGGACATTTTCAACGGCAGAGGAGTCAGTGAAGCTGTCCATACGGAAAACAACGATGATGGGATAACCAAGACGATAGAGGCTATGTCCATGGACTTCGATGGACTGATTTTCACAAATCTCGTGGATTTTGATTCAAAGTTCGGACACAGAAGAGATCCGGAAGGCTACGGAAAAGCAATAGAAGCTTTTGACAGGAGACTTCCGGAAATAATCGGGTCTATGAGAGATGAGGATATACTTATAATGTGTTCAGACCACGGCAATGACCCTGTGCACAGCGGCTGGGACCATACAAGAGAGTATATCTTCGGTCTTGTCACCGGAAGTAAAGTAAAGCCGGGAACGGATCTGGGGACAAGAAATACTTTTGCAGACATAGGGGCCACTGTAGCGGATATACTTACGGACGGGAAACAGAGAACTCCTACAGGTCAAAGTTTTAAAAAGCTTATTTTGTAGAGCGGGAGATATATTATGAATACAGTTGATGTCATAACTAAAAAAAGAGATGGATATTCCCTGAGCGATGATGAAATAAGGTACATGGTCATGGGATATACAAAGGATGAGATCCCGGATTATCAGATGGCTGCATTTTTGATGGCTGTCTATTTCAAAGGGATGGACAAAAGAGAGACTGTATCTTTGACAAAGGCAATGAAAGAGTCCGGTGATGAAGTGGATCTTTCAGAGATAGAAGGTATAAAAGTCGATAAGCACAGCACCGGAGGTGTAGGTGACAAAACCACGCTTATCGCAGGGCCGGTGGCGGCTGCGTGCGGAGTTCCCGTAGCAAAGATGAGCGGCAGAGGTCTGGGATTCACAGGCGGCACCATAGACAAGCTTGAATCTATACCAGGATTTATGACATCGGTCAAAGAAGCTGATTTCATAAGGCAGGTAAACGAGTGCGGCATAGCTCTGATAGGACAGACAGGGCAGATAGCTCCGGCTGATAAAAAGATATATGCTTTGAGAGATGTTACGGCGACGGTAGGTAACCTCAGTCTGATAACCTCAAGCGTTATGAGCAAAAAGCTGGCGGCAGGCACAGATGCAATAGTACTCGATGTGAAATGCGGAAACGGTGCATTTATGAAGACTGTAGACGAAGCAGAAAAGCTGGCGTCTTTAATGGTGGATATCGGAAACCGATCCGGTAAAAGGACAGTAGCTGTCATCACGGATATGCAGCAGCCTCTCGGACATGCGGTGGGAAATGCGCTGGAAGTTATAGAAGCGATAGAAGTGCTTAAAGGAAGAGGACCTGAAGACATAACAGATCTTTCTGTAAACTTGAGCGGGATAATGATATATCTTGGAAAATGCGCCGGCAGCATCGCAGAGGGCGTCGAAAGAGCAAGGGAAGCTCTGATGGACGGAAGAGCGCTTGAAAAGTTCAGAGATCTCGTATCAGGACAAGGCGGAGACCAGAGGATAACAGAGGATTATTCACTGCTTCCGCAGAGCAGATGTCATCTTGAACTCAAGGCGGATGAGGATGGATTTATTTCAGAGATAGATGCTATGAAGACAGGTATCGCATCCCAGCATACAGGCGCGGGACGTGAAAAAAAAGAAGATGATATAGATCTTTCAGCAGGTATATATTTTGAGAAGAAAACAGGGGATGAAGTAAAAAAGGGAGAGATTATATGTTCAGTACATGGTAATGATGTAAAGAAAGCAGAAAAGGCATTGGAAGAAATGAAAAATGCTGTTAAAATAAGCAGGGATAATTTGAAAACTCCAAAGCTGATAAAAAAAATAATCGAATAGAGGTGATTTTATGAAACGGATAATTGCCGTATTCACTGCTGCTGTAATGCTGGCTGCCGCAGTTTTTTCACTTTCGGCATGCGGCGGAGGAGATGATGCAGGAACATCCAACGGTGATAAAGGTGAAATCGCCATGATCGTTGACGGAGATAAGCTCAAGGAAGGCTCATTTTCAGAAGACACGTGGAAAAGCCTGCAATCGGTCTGTGAGGAAAACAGCCTGACCTGCAAATACTACACTACTAAAAATCCTTCGCAGGAGACATATCTGACATCTATTCAAAAGGCAGTTGATGAAGGTGCAAAGATGATAATCCTTCCAGGCGCAAATTTTGAGACTACAGCCTATGCAGCACAGAGCGCATACCCGGATGTATATTTTCTCATAATAGACGGAGTGCCTCATGACGGGAACGATAACTATGCCACTTCAGCAAATACGGTTAGTATAATATTTGCTGAAGAAGAGGCCGGATATCTTGCAGGTTATGCGGCTGTAAAAGAAGGATATAAAAATCTCGGATTCATGGGAGGTCAGGAGCTTCCGTCCGTGAAGAGATACGGATACGGATTTGTTCAGGGCGCTGCAGCTGCGGCTGCTGAGAATGAAGAAAAAGTGACGGTGAGATATCATTACACCGGTACCTTTGATGAATCGGATGAAGTAAAAGCTCTGGCCGAAAAGTGGTATGACGAAAAGACGAAAGTGATATTTGCATGCGGAGGAGCGATGAACAATTCAGTGATATCGGCAGCAGAAGAGAAGAGCGGCCTGGTTATCGGATCAGATATAGATCAGAGCGCGCTTTCGGAAACCGTCATAACTTCCGCAGAAAAAAGTCTTGAAACAGCGATCTCAGATATCGTTGGGAATTATGCAGATGATAAATTTACAGGCTCGATGGCATTCAATTATGCGGCTAAGAACAACGGTGTAGCGCTGGAGATGGAGAATTCCAAGTTAGAGACATTTACTGAAGAAAACTATAATAAAGTATTCAATAAGCTGAAGTCGGGAGAGATCGAACTGAAAAAAGATACAAGCGTAAAAGCTGTTACAGAGCTTGCAGGAGATTTCCTTACGATACAGGCAGAATAAAATAAAAAAGTTAAAATGATATGAGCATGAATTTCAAAGGTGGACTTAAAGCTTTGGCATATGACCGGAGCGGGGATGTGAAGAAGAGGGGAAGGATGAGCGATTATGAAAAACAATAAGACAAAAGGCAGGATACTTGACAAATCGATTGAAATGTTCAATGCCAGGCAGGCTTCCAATGTGAGCACGGTGCAGATATCCAAAGATATGGGTATAAGTCCGGGCAACCTCTATTATTACTATTCAAATAAAGAGGAAATAATAAGGAAGGTATGGGAAGAACGCATATGTGCAGAGATATTATCGCTTGCAGATGCGGCCGACGAAACGGATTCAGAGGAAAAGCTCAGAGATTACTGCGAAAAATATGCGGAGCATTATGCAAGGTACAGTTTTTTTTATCTGGAAATGCCGACACTTTTTGCAAATGACAGAGAGCTGAAAAAAGCTTATTTGGAAACGGTGGAAAAAGAAACGGATGCTGCGGTAAAGATCCTGAACAATCTTGCGGAAGCAGGAGTTATCGGAGAAATTGACAGCATGTACAAAAAATTTACAGGAATGAATCTCATTACCGTCATGCGTAATTCGTGGATAGATGCATTTTGTTTAGGAGAAAGAAGCGGATCAGGAAGCGATGAGGCAGCGGGGCACACAGAATATATATGGGGACGCATGAAAGCTTTTATAGAGCCTTACATGCGAGATAAGGTAGATGAAGAAGAGATACAACAACAATAATAAAATAAAGATAACAGTATATGTGATAATAAGGGCGCTGGTAGTTGCAGTTATGATAAGTGAGATAATCGACAGAGATCTCAACAACATCATGATATGCGCACTTACGCTCATACTTCTCATGCTGCCTGATATGCTTGAACACAGACTCAGGATCAAGCTTCCGACAGCGCTGGAAGTTATGATAGTACTGTTTATATTTGCGGCAGAGATCCTTGGAGAGATACATGGATTTTACGTGATGTTCCCGGAATGGGACGATATGCTCCATACTATCAACGGATTTCTTGCCGCTGCCGTGGGAGTTGCGATGATAGATATCCTCAATCGCTCGGAGAAAGTAAAGTTTCAATTGACTCCACTTTCCGTAGCTTTAGCGGCATTTTCTTTTTCCATGACAATAGGAGTTCTGTGGGAGTTTTTTGAATGTATTATGGATACATATTTCGGCAAGGATATGCAGAAGGATACATGGGTTAGCGCCTTCAATTCGGTGGCCCTTGATCCGTCAGGAGAGAACACTCCGGTGCATGTGGATGTGGAATCAGTGTCTGTAAACGATATGAAATGGGATAAGTATCTTGATATAGGTCTTTACGATACTATGCATGATCTGTTCGTAAACTTTGTCGGAGCTGCAATATTTTCTGTCATAGGATTTTTCTACGTAAAGAACAGAGGACACGGTATAGCTGCGGAATTCATACCTACAATGGATGAAGAAAGAGAAAATGAAGATGAAAAACTGATATAGAGCATCTGATATACAGGATACGGAGGAACAGTAATGATAAAACAGGTACCGGAAAACCCTGCAAAAAACCGGAATAACAATTCTATCTGGCTTGTTGTCGTTGCCGCGCTCACAGTAACGTGTTACATAACTGCGAATATAATGGCGGTAAAGATGGTGGAAATTGGCGGCAAGGCCTGGTTTGATGCAGGTACGATAACTTTTCCCATAGCATATATGCTCGGGGATGTACTTACGGAGATATGGGGCTTTAAAACTGCAAGAAAGATAATACTGCTTACATTTGTATGTAATTTTATACTTGTTGTCTGCACCTATATAGGAGTATTCCTGCCGTCGCCGGAATATATGTCAGAGGTCACACAAGCTTATTCGGTGATATTCACATATACGCCAAGGATACTTGCTGCTTCGCTTATTGCTTTTGTTGCGGGACAGATTTCAAATGCATGGGTAATGAGTGCTGTAAAAAAAATGACTAAAGGAAAGTATCTGTTTGTCAGAACGATAACAAGTTCTGCAGTGGGATATATCTTTGATACAGGAGTTTTTGTTCTAATAGCCTATATAGGGACAGCGATAACTGAAGATATAGTGAGCATGATAGTGGTACAATACATAGCAAAGCTTGCGATAGAGGCGATTTTTTCCACTCCGCTTGCATACGGTGCAGTGGCGTTTTTAAAGAGAAAGGCAGGAGTTTCAAATGAGTGATCTGAAAAGATACTCCCTCATAGAAGACCATATGAAGAGGGAATTTCTGCTGCTCCAGGGAAGAGGCTGCGTGTGGAAAAAATGCGCATTCTGCGATTACTACAAGGATGTGAGCGACGATCCTTTTTCCGTCAATAAAGAAGTGATAGACAGGATAGAGGGGAAGTTTGGAGTCGTAGATGTCATAAATTCAGGATCGATATTCGAGATGGACGATATGAGCATGAGTTATTTAAGGGATAAACTCGTGCAGAAAAATGTGAAAACACTGTGGTGCGAGAGTCATTGGCTGTACAGGGACAGACTCGATGAAATAAGAAAATATTTCGATGGTATAAATGTGAAGTTTCGCATCGGAGTTGAAACTTTTGACGAAGATATGCGCCGCAGATGGAACAAAGGGATACTGGGTGAAGTCACAGCGGAGGATATCGGCAAATACTTTGACGGAGCATGTCTGCTCGTCTGCGTGGAAGGTCAGACGAAGGATATGATACTTGAAGACATAGATACAGCGTATAGGAATTTTGAATATTTCAGCGTGAATGTATTCATGGAAAATTCCTGTCAATTGAAACGGGATGAGGATCTCGTGCGCTGGTTTGCGGATGAAATAGCCCCTGAACTTGAAAAATACAGCAATATAGAAGTACTTATCAACAATACCGACCTTGGAGTCGGGTGAAAAGATATTATGCCGTTTTGAGAAAGCCTTGCAGAGCAAGAGCGGAGCCTGAAACGGCTTTTATGATTTTACATATAATTTACAATAGGTTAATACGGACATAATCGTATACATATATAATTATAATGCCATTAGAATAAAGGAGTGTGTGATGACTTACGGTGTGATAGATGTGGGATCAAATACAGTGAGACTCTGTATATATGATGTGGAAGGGGAAAAGATAACGTCGCTTTTCAATAACAAGACAACGGCCGGACTCATAGGATACGTACATGACGGAGAATTGAGCAAGGTGGGCATAAAAAAAGCGTGCAATGTTTTGAGTACTTACAAAGAAATGGCTGCAAGGGCTCAGGTGGAGGCGCTATATGTATTTGCGACAGCATCCTTAAGAAATATTTCCAACACTGAGGAAGCCGTAAAGGAGATAAAAGAAACGACAGGTCTTGATGTAGATATATTAAGCGGATATGAAGAAGCCGTTTTAGATTTTGAAGGAGCCGCCAGCTCTATGAAGCTTGATGACGGAGTTATGGTAGACATAGGAGGCGGCAGCACAGAGATACTTGTATTCAAAAATGGAAAGATAAAGGATGCGGAAAGTCTTGATTTTGGCTCTCTTTCCATGTACAAGACATATGTATCAAAACTGTTTCCGAAAGGAAGCGAAAAAAAGGCAATAAGGAAACGAGCGGAGGCTGAACTCAAGGAAGTCAGATTCCTTCACAAAGGTGAACATAAAAAAATGATAGGAATAGGCGGAACCATACGTGCCGTTAAGAAATTCAACAATGAAAGGTTTGGTATGGGACGCGAAAACGACAGGATACCTGTAGGTAATATGCAGCTCCTGCTCGAAGAATTTAAAGACGAAGAGAAACAGATCTTAAACAAAATACTCAGAGTAGCGCCTGATCGCGTGCATACATTGATACCGGGAATGATAATCCTCGATACCGTATGCAGATACTGCGGGTGCGACGAAATAGTCATGAGCAGTTTTGGAGTAAGAGAAGGATATTTATACAAGAAAGTGGTGGGAAAAAAGTGAAAGAGACTATCTACACGCAGAACAGGGAACTTTCGTGGCTCAGATTCAATGAGCGAGTTATGGACGAAGCTAAGGAAAAGGGAGTTCCCGCTTTTGAAAAGCTCAAGTTCATATCAATATTTACGAGCAACCTGGATGAGTTTTTTATGATACGTGTCGGAAGTCTTTACGATCAGACTTTTATGGCGAAACCTCAGATAGACAACAAGACGGGAATGGATGCCGAGGAACAGCTTGCAGAGGTGTTCAAAGCTGTGGCTCCTTTATATAAAAAGAGAGATAAGATCTACAAAGAAGTTACCGGACTCCTTCAGGAAAAAGGTATAACCTATGTCGAAATGAGCAGTATGACTCCAGTGGGCAGAAGATATGCGGAGGATTATTTCACATCGTATATACAGCCTATCTTATCGCCTCAGATAATTAATGCGCATCATCCATTTCCACATTTAATAAATAAAGCGCTGTACATAGTGCTGCTGCTTAAGATAAAAGAAAAGACAGCCTACGGCATAGTGCCGGTCCCTACGACTCTTGAAAGGGTGGTGCACGTGCCGGGTGATAATACGAGATATACGCTTCTTGAAGATCTGGTATGTGAATACGTAGACAGAGTGTTCGATAACTGCACCATAGAAGCTAAAAGTATAATAACAGTTACGAGAAATGCTGATGTAAATGTCGGCAGTCTCGTAGATGACGATGATGATTTCAGGCATCAGATGAAAAAAGTCCTGAAAAAACGATCAAGACTTGCACCTGTAAGGCTTGAAGTTTTAGGAAATATAGATGAAAAGCTGGAGAAGTTTCTGAGAGAAAAGCTGGAGCTGAAAAAAGAGCAGGTATTCAGAAGCAATGCGCCTCTTGAGATGTCGTATGTATACCCTCTTTTAGACAAACTGCCTAAGAGTCTGCTTTCAGACATAACTTACGAGCCTTTCGAGCCTCAGCCTCCTAAATGGATGACTCCCGGAGAGAGCATGATAAACAGAGTCATGTCGGAAGATCTGCTGCTGTCGTATCCTTATGAGCAGATGAATCCGTTTTTGCAGCTTATAAAGGAAGCGGCGTCAGATGAAAGAGTAGTTTCGATTAAGATCACCATATACAGACTGGCAAGAAGAGCGACTCTTGTGGACTATCTCAGGACCGCAGCCGAAAACGGCAAGGAAGTCACCGTTATAATGGAACTTCGTGCCAGATTTGACGAAGCAAACAATATCAACTGGTCCGAGAGCCTGGAAGAAGCCGGATGTACGGTGATATACGGACTGAAAGATTATAAGGTACATTCTAAAGTGTGCCTTATCACGTTGATGGAGAGAAGAAAAATAAGGCGCATAACCCAGGTTGGTACAGGCAACTACAATGAAAAGACGGCAAAACTTTACACTGACCTTTCTTTCATAACCTCGGATGAGGAAATAGGAAACGATGCGGCAGTGTATTTCAAGAATATGGCTATAGCAAATCTGAATGGCCATTACGATGCGCTTCTCGTAGCTCCTAACAGTATGAAAAATAAGATCCTTGCGCTGATACAGGGAGAAATAGAGAAAGCAAAGCAGGGATTGGATGCGTCCATAACGATAAAGATAAATTCTCTGACCGACAGAGAAACGATAGACCGGCTCAAAGATGCATCTCAGGCAGGTGTAAAGGTGCAGATGATAATAAGGGGAATATGCTGTCTGCTGCCTGATATAGAAGGGTACACGGAGAACATATTCATAACAAGTATAGTCGGAAGATTTCTCGAACATTCAAGAGTATACTGCTTTGGAAGCGGTGATGATATGGTCATGTATATATCTTCAGCGGATTTTATGACGAGAAATCTAAATCGCAGAGTTGAAGTAGCATGTCCTATAAAGTCTCTGAAGATACGAAAACAGATAATGGATATACTCGATATAATGCTTCGCGATAATGTAAAAGCAAGAAATTTAAGATATGACGGACTTTATGAAAAGAAAGGCGTCGGAGAAGGCGGAGAGCTGATAGACTCCCAGCAGGAGCTCATAAACAGAGCTATGCTGCCTGAAACTGCGTATAACAGGCAGGAAAACGGAATGAAAGAAAAAGAGCCGGAAGGCGTTTGGGAGAAATTAAAAAATATTTTTAAAAGGTAATAAAAACAAAGCCGCTGCATCAGCGAAACACGATCCGCCGATGCAGCGGTAATTTTTATAATGCAGGAAATATTATTCATGCCTGTTTTGGATACGGTACATAAATAAGGTTATCGCTATTATGAACAGTCCCGATATGAAAAACCAGGTATTAACACCGGTGTGCTCAGCTATAGGACTGCTTACGAGAAGTCCTACAGGAGTGGTGACGGATGAGATCAGAGTAAGCATGGAAAATGCTCTGCCCATCTTTTTTTCATCCACAGTCTCCTGAATATATGCGGTGAGAGGTATGATGTGCACGTTTGCTGAGGCGCCCATCAGAACGCACATAAGTGCAAATACGATCCAGGCGGAAAATGTTGGAGGAAGTATGCCGCATATTGAGGAGAAAAGACCAACGCCGGCAAGACCTATGAATGAAGTCCTTATCTTTTTATTCACGTTGAGCACTGAGGAGAACAGCAGTGAGGATATTATCATCCCTGAGGCGTAGGCAAGCTCCACGGCGCTCCCGTACATCGCTGAAAGATCGAAGAAATCGCTGGTCATCAGCGGATAAAAGGATGCGAGAGGAGCGTAAAAGAACATACACATCGCCTGAGCGGCAACGAGGTATAGAAGTCTTCTGTCGCTGCGGAATATCAGAACTCCTTCTTTGAACTCCGTTGATATGCTGCTGCGGCTTCTGTTTTCTTTATCGCGGGCGGGTATTCTCACTGCTGCAAGCGCTGCGCTTGCAAGAGCTGCTCCGAGTACATCGCTTATGAGCAACATGTATAGGAAATATGGAATAAAGCAGTGCACCGATAACCGGACCGATCAGAAAGGAGCCGGAATTCATAAGCTGCATTATACCGTTGGTCTTAAGCAGACGATCTTTAGGCACCAGCTGAGGTATTATCGACTGTATTGCCGGCTGCTGGAAAGTACTTCCTGCACCTCTCATACATAAAAGGATGAATACTGTCCATACAGGAAGGTCAAAGTGCATCATCAGTATGGAGTATATCAGAGCGGCTGCTCCCATAGTCATATCTGAAAATATAGATATGAATTTCCTGTTGTATCTGTCTGCTGCTATGCCGGCGGCGGGACTCAGGACAGCCATGGGTATATATGCTACGAATCCTGAGATGCCGAGCATGAGAGGAGAAGATGTCTCCTCTGCCAGCCACCATATGAGCGCAAACTGTACGCCGTTGCTGCCGAGCATGGATATTGCCTGTCCGGATGCAACGAGTACGAATTGAGTTTTCCAGTTTTTTTGTTTAAGTGTTCCTTTTTTTTCTGACATTTTCATTATCCCTTCTTTTTATTTAAGCAGAATATTTACGGTCTTAAAAAGGACAATAAAAAACGGGCAGCTTCGTATGATGAGCTGTCCGTATATAGATCGTGCAAAGCAATGCAGACATACTTCGAGGAAGCTTCCTCGGTATAGCATGTTTTGAATGATAAAATTTACAGGTATGCATGATGATCCTATCCGAAAACAAGTACAACAAAAAACTCATCACCGAAGTCATGATAAAGTAAGGAATTTATTGTCCTTAAGTTAACGAATAGACGACATCAAGCCACCTCCCTTTCAAAATTCTTTAATGAATATAACATATATGATAGGGGAATGCAACACATTGATGGATGTATAAGATCGAAAGCCGGCTTTTCAAAACCCTGCCGCGAATATATAATGAAATGAGAACATCAGCAGAAAGAAAGGTATATGAAAATGGAGCAGATGACATTTTTCGAAAAAGAAAATTCAGCGCCTCTTGCTTTTAGACTGAGACCTGAATCACTTGATGAATTCATGGGACAGCAGCATCTACTCGGAGAGGGAAAGATACTAAGGCGGCTTATAGAAAGCGATAAAATATCGTCGATGATATTCTGGGGTCCGCCGGGAGTAGGGAAAACGACGCTGGCACGTATAATAGCGAAAAGGACAAAAGCTGAATTCATCGATTTTTCAGCGGTCACCAGCGGAATAAAAGAGATAAGAACTGTTATGCAGCAGGCTGAGAGTAATCGTATGTACGGTGAGCGGACGATAGTATTCGTGGATGAGATCCATCGCTTTAATAAAGCTCAGCAGGATGCCTTTCTGCCTTTTGTAGAAAAAGGAAGCATAATACTGATAGGGGCGACTACTGAAAATCCTTCTTTTGAAGTGAACGGAGCGCTGCTCTCAAGATGCCGTGTCTTCGTGCTTCAAAGTCTTGATACGAAAGATATAGTAAAACTTTTAAAGAGGGCTTTGGAAGATGATCGCGGATTTGGAAGGTTAAACGCAGAAGTAAGCGATGATATCCTGGATGTCATCGCAAATTTTGCAAACGGTGATGCGCGCTCTGCGCTTTCGGTGCTTGAGATGGCAGTACTTAACGGTGACGCGGGCGAGGACTGCATAAAGGTCACGAGGGAGACCATAGAGCAGTGTACATCGAAAAAATCTCTGCTTTATGATAAAAAAGGCGAAGAGCATTACAATCTGATATCAGCGCTTCATAAATCAATGAGAAATTCCGATCCGGATGCGGCAGTGTACTGGCTGGCGCGGATGCTTGAAGCGGGGGAAGATCCTCTCTATATAGCAAGGCGCATAATCAGATTCGCAAGCGAGGATATCGGACTTGCGACTCCGGCAGCCATGCAGCAGGCAGTAGCCGCTTATCAGGCATGTCACTTCATAGGTATGCCGGAATGTACCGATAATCTGACCCAGGCTGTTGTGTATATGTCGCTGTCTCCAAAATCAAACGCTCTCGATAAGGCGTACAATGAGGCGAAAAGGGATGCTCTGTCGCAGATCGCAGAGCCGGTTCCTCTTGTGATAAGAAACGCGCCAACTAAGCTGATGAAAGATCTGGATTACGGCAGAGGATATCAGTATGCTCATGATACGGAAGATAAACTGACGGACATGCAGTGTCTGCCGGATTCGCTTGTCGGCAGGGAGTATTACAGACCTACAGAACAGGGAAACGAAAAAAATTTCAAGACGCGTCTTGAGCAGATAAAGACGTGGAAAAAACAAAGAGCGGAAGAGAAGAAATAAAAGAGGGGAGTGATCGTATAGATGCTGTACAATACACAGCTTGAAACCTTTATACATGTAGCTGATGCAGGCAGTTTCAGCAAAGCTGCCGAAGAAATGTTCATAACGCCGACTGCTGTCATAAAGCAGATAAATCTTTTGGAATCAGATACCGGACTTAAGCTTTTGATACGCACTCACAGGGGAATAGAGCTTACCGAGGCGGGAAAGTCCATATATAAAGATGCTAAATACATCATACATTATTGTGAAGAGGCTCTTACGAGAGCTAAAAATGCCATGAAAGAAACGGACAGCGTTATAAGGATCGGAACATCGCCGATGACGCCTGCTCAGTTATTCGTCAATTTATGGCCGAAGCTTTCTCAGTACTGTCCTGATATGAAGTTTCAGTTGATACCCTTTGAGAACACTTTGGAGAATGCGCGGGAGATCCTGGCAAATCTCGGTCACAACATAGACGTAGTGGCAGGTATCTTCGACGAGACCATGCTGGATCTGAGAAAGTGCAGCGGACTTGAGATATCCAGGGAGGCTATATGCTGCGCAGTTTCCATAGAACACAGACTGGCGCAGAAGGAAAGGCTTTCTGTGAGGGATCTGTACGGTGAGACTTTGATGCTGATGAAAAGAGGCTGGAGCCATCATGTGGATGTGCTCAGGGATGATCTTTGGAAGAATCATCCTGATATAAACATAGAGGATATCGAGTTCTACGATGTTGAGGCCTTCAACAGATGTGAAAACGAGAACTGCGTCCTGATGGCGATAGAAAACTGGAAGTATGTGCATCCGCTTCTCAAGATAATACCTGTCGAATGGGAGTATACTATTCCTTTTGGTCTTCTTCACTCCCCAAAGCCTTCACATACAGTTGAGCAGCTTTTGCAGGCTGTTAAAAAGGTTATATGAGCAGCTCATCAGTATAAACCTTTAGGTATAAACTATATAACGAAACGAGACTTCTTATGAAGACTCGTTTTTTTTATAATTAAAGCATCAAAGGAAAAGAATATTCAGATAATATGGAGACTTATTTCAGCGCGCCGGATGAAGACAATGTATCAGATGATATTATGGAAGCTCTGATGAAAAGCGTCATACGCAATTTAAGAGCGGCAGTCAAAGATCCAAAGGATTATAATGCCAGAAGCAATCTGATGTGAGATTCAACTATGGCAGAAAACCGAATAATAAAGATGGGCAAGAGATGCGATTTCCAGTGCCATAATATGGAGCATCAGCTCGGTGCGTATACTGACTGAAATCATGGATGCGGACTTGCGGTGATACATCCTGTTTACTATAGACATATTTATAAAGACGGACTGCATAAATTCGTAAAATTCGCTGAAAACGTATGGTCAGTCGAAAAAGATGGAAAATCAGATGAAGTGATAGCACTTGAAGGAATAAATGCACTGGCAGATTTCATAAAGGAGCTCGGTCTGCCGACGAGTCTTAAGGAATTAGGAGTACAGAGCAGGGAACAGCTCAGGGCGATAGCAGATTCGTGCGGGATCTCACAGGGAAGCTACAGACAGCTCACCCATGATGAAATATATGAGTTGTTTTGTGAATGTTATGAGTAGTAATGATCAAGTGAAAGAGAATGGAAATGAAAATGAGAAAAATAGCGGCGGTTTTCATGTGTTTTGCCCTTGCTTTGAGTTTTGCAGCGTGCGGCAGCGGTGAAGAGAGCAGCGGAAGTTCCAATGCAGGTAATGAATCATCAGGCAGTGTCGATCTTGGAAATACTCTTGTAGTATATTATTCAGCTACAGGCAATACTGAGGATGTTGCAAACACTATTGCGGAAGAAACCGGCGGAGATATATTCGAGATAGAGCCGGCAGATCCGTATACGGATGATGATTTGAACTGGAACGATGAAAACAGTCGTGTAGTATATGAACATGACAATCCTGATGCAAGAGATGTTGAGCTTGTATCCGACACAGTGGAAAACTGGGATTCCTGCGATACAGTATTTATCGGATATCCTATATGGTGGGGAATAGCAGCATGGCCGGTTGACGGATTTGTCGAAGCAAATGATTTTTCAGGAAAAAATGTCATACCTTTCTGCACTTCTGCAAGTTCTGATATAGGAGACAGCGGACAGCTTCTTGCCGATATGGCCGGAACAGGCAACTGGCTCGACGGAGCACGTTTTTCATCAGGTGCAGGGAATGATGAAATACAGGAATGGCTTAACGGACTGGAGCTGTAAAAATGGAAGAGTAATCGGAAAAATATCTGTTTGAAAGCATGCCTGTGCCTAAAGCTGTTGCGACGCTGGCGATCCCGACAGTTATAAGCTAGGCTGTGACGATGATATACAATCTGGCAGATACTTTTTTCATAGGTCAGATAGGTGATCCATATATGGTGGCAGCCGTATCGCTGGTATCACCGTGGTTCAATCTTCTCACTGCTCTCGGCAATCTCTTTGGGATAGGCGGGAGCAGCCTTATTTCACGTATGCTTGGAGCGCATAATCACGGAGATATCAGATTCGTATCAGCTTTCAGCATATGGGGCGGAGCCGCAGCAACACTTGTCTTTTCTGCTGCAACTTATTTTCAGCGCGATGTTCTTCTCGATTTTCTGGGTGCAAGCAGACAGACGATGGAATATGCTGAGAGTTATATGTTCTGGGTAGTGGTACTTGGAGGCGCACCGACTGTGGTAAGCCTTGTTTTAGGCCATCTGCTCAGAAGCGAAGGCTTTGCACGTCAGGCGAGTGCAGGAATGATGTTTGGCGGGGTCCTGAATGTTGCGCTTGATCCATTACTGATATTTGTTATTCGAATGGATGTTACAGGTGCAGCTGTAGCAACTGCGTTATCGAATACAGCTTCTGTTATATTTTTCTCTGTTCAGTATTTCAGACTTGGAGAGAAAGCGGCTGTTTCTTTAAATCCGATTTTCTTTACAATTCGATTTGTCCGTCCTGTTTTTTCAGTGGGACTTGCTTCGGCGCTTGCCACTGCGCTTGGAAATATGTCCAATATGGTTATGGTGAGACTGGCGGCAGGATACGGAGATATACCGGTAGCGGCGTATGGGATAGTAAAGAGGATAGATCAGGTGTCTTTAAATGTGTGTATGGGACTTTGTCAGGGATTCATGCCTCTCGTAGGTTACAACTATGCGTCAGGAAATTACAGACGTATGCGGGATGTATCTGTGTTTTCCTGGAAAACGGCTTTGGTGATATCCGCCTGTTTTATAACTTGCTTCGCTGTTTTTGCTCATGGGATAATGCACCTGTTCATCCCTGAGATAAGAACGAGTACTTTAGGCGCAAGTTTTCTTAGGATAGCATGTCTTGCCGTTCCGCTCACATCGATAAATTTTCTTATAAGCTATACTTTAAAGGCTATGGGAAAAGGTGCTAAATCGGCAATACTCACTTTCAGCAGACAGGGACTTTTGAATATACCTCTGCTTATAATAATGAATATCACAATCGGACTTTACGGCATGATATGGACTCAGCTGGCAGTTGAAGTGATAATGCTTCCGGTGTCTTTTCTCATGTACAGACATACATTGAGAGAACTAAGATAAGATCATGTGGATAAAAAGGAGTGATGAATATGAAGATGAGAATATTAGGAGAAGATTTAAAGGTTTCTGCGGTAGGTTTCGGATGCATGGGACTGTCCCACGCATACGGCAGGCCTGTCGAAGAGAAGGAGGCTGTTTCTCTTTTTAGAGAAGCAGAAGAGATGGGATATACTTTTTTTGATACTGCGGAGGTGTACGGTACTGCTGATGATCCCCATGTAAATGAAGAACTGGTCGGCAAGGCATTGAAACCGGTACGCAGCAAAGTGGTGATAGCTACTAAGTTCGGATTGAGCTTTGATAAGGAAAGCGGGAAATTCCCATATCCTATCATTCCTGACTCCAGGCCTGAGACCATCAGGAAATCCGTAGAAGGTTCTCTTAGAAGGCTTGACACTGATCACATAGATCTGTATTTTCAGCACAGGACAGATCCTAATGTGAGTCCGGAAGAAGTTGCGGGGGTCATGGCTGATCTCATAAAGGAAGGGAAGATAACACACTGGGGAATATCGGAAACTGATGAAGAATATCTGCGCAGAGCTGATGCAGTGTGTCCGGTAACAGCGGTGGAAAACAGATATTCGATGATGGCGAGACATTATGAAAAGCTTTTTCCTGTCCTTGAAGAGCTCAATGTCGGCTTTGTCGCATTTTCTCCTATGGCAAACGGATTTCTGACAGGTAAATACGGGAAGGGAGAATCTTTTGACAAAAAGTACGATTACAGGGCTTCTATGCCGCAGTTCACAGATGATGCGGTGGATGAAAACAGGGAGCTTCTGAAACTTTTGAATGAGCTTGCAGAGAAAAAGAACAGTACTCCGGCTCAGATCTCCATGGCATGGATGATGTGTAAAAAAACTTGGATAGTTCCTATACCGGGTACGAGAAAAGCAAAGCGGATGGCAGAGAATGCAGGAGCTGCTGATATAGTGCTTACAGGAAAAGAAGTCAAGGATATAGATAAAGCTTTAGATACGATGAAGATGTCGGAAGTATTCGGCGGTACGTCTACTACAGTAAAATGATGATAAGAGGAGGAAATATCATGGAATATAAATTGCTTAATAACGGAATAAAAATGCCGATGGAAGGTATCGGTACATTTATGATGAGTCCTGATGAAGCGGAAGAAGCGGTGGTCAATGCTCTCGATTACGGATACAGGCTTGTGGATACGGCAAACGCTTATGTAAATGAAAAAGCGGTAGGCCGCGCGATAAAAAGATCCGGTCTTAAGAGAGAAGATATATTTCTTGAAACTAAATTGTGGCCGAGCTTTTATGAAAATGAAGACGCTGTGGAAAAAACTCTTGAGCGTCTTGATACAGATTATATAGATATGCTGCTGATACATCAACCGGCAGGAAATTATACCGCAGGATACAGGCTTATGGAGAAAGCGTATAAAGAAGGAAAGGTGAGAGCTATAGGCCTTTCAAATTTTACGATAAAGCAGATAGAAGAAATACTGAGCATATGTGAGGTTAAGCCTGCTCTTTTGCAGACGGAGGTCCATCCATATTCCCAGGAAAAGAATATGAAAAAATTCCTGGACAGTGAGGAGATCGCTGTACAGGCATGGTATCCTCTGGGACATGGTGATGAAACGCTTATGAAGGAGCCTTTATTTGCTTTTCTTGGGGATAAGTATGGTAAAAGCAGCGCGCAGATAATATTGAGATGGCATATCCAGGCGGGCAACATCATCATTCCGGGCTCGAAAAATCCAAAACATATAAAAGATAATTTCGATCTTTATGATTTTTCTCTGTCAGAGGAAGAAATGCAGAAAATATACGATATGGACAAGCAGAAAAGGTACTATGTAAGCAGTCCTGCGCTTCTTAAAAAGTATGCTGAAATGGTGCCGCCTGTGGATTCACAAAAATGATGAAAAAGATCAAAGGAGCAGTTCTTCTGCTGCTGACCGTTTCTGTTATGTTCCGGGAAGCTACGACGGCAGTTCGCCTTATGCGCTGTTCATAACGCTTCCCGGATATGAAGGATTGTATTTTCAGGGTGTGGGAGTCAATCTGAGATCAGAGGATTTCGGATTTGAGGCTCAGGATTACAACGATAATATGATAATAGCAGCTCCTCAGCTGGAAGATGGGATGAATTGTCGGCGGATCAGACTATAACGCTGACGGAATACCTGATCTCGCATTATAATATCGATGAAAAAAGCGTTTATCTTGAAGGCATGTCAGGGGGAGGTGAGACAGGCTCGCTGGTCATGGGAAAACGTCCGGATCTTTATGCGGCATATCTTGCCGTAAGCACAAAATGGGACGGAGATCTTGAAGTGCTTGCCGATGCAGGAACTCCGGTATATATGGCTGTAGGAGCTGAGGATACCTACTATGGATCAGAGCCTCTCAGAGATGCGTATGACGAGCTTTACGGGATCTATGAAGAAAGGGGAATGAGCGGCGAAGAAATCGATGAGATCCTTGTGCTTGACGTGAAAGATCAGGAATATTTTTCTTCCAGGGGATATTCCGATCAGCATGCGGGAGGGGCGGCTTTTGCCTACGATGAAAATGTGATGGGATGGCTGTTTGATAAACAGAGAGAATAGAGAGGCTTTGAAATATGAAAAAAGTAAGAGGAAAAGGAGCCGCTTTGCTGACTGCTCTCATACTTATTTCAGGATGTTCGCAGCAGAGCGAAGAAAACACGCAGCTCGATGCTCAAAACAGGTGATATTCTGACCTTCGCGAGGGGACTTCGAAATATACACTCGAAACTCCCTATGATTTTCCGGAGGAATATGATTACGGCAGCGGGCTTATGTCCGAATTGTCTTATGGGGATCAATACAGGAAACTTCCGGAGCCTGAAAGTGATCAGACCGTCATGAATACTGCACCTGACACGTCGGGAATACAGGTGCTTTACCTGTGGGAAAAAGACAATATGCCTTCCTCGACTGTGTTTTCGGAAGATATGGACGGGTACTTTGATGAATATGATTTTCGTCCTTATGTTACAGCTATGCCTGCAAGAGAGGGTACTGAGATAAAAGGAGCGGTAGTGCTGATGGCAGGGGGCGCATATCAGTTTCGCGGGAATTATACTGACACTCTTCCTACGGCTGCACATCTGAGAGAACTGGGCTTTCAGACCTTCATAGTAGACTACAGACTCAGACCGTATACGCAGAGTGAAGGCGCTCTTGATGTGGCAAGAGCTGTGCGTTTCATCCGCAGCAATGCTGATGTATATGGCATAGATCCTGAAGATATCGCTGTTATGGGATATTCAGCAGGGGGAATACAGGCCGGAGAATTTCTGCTGAATTTTGATGAAGATGTCAACGGAAGTGTTCTTGACGGCAGATATGTTCCCGATGAACTTGACAGTGTGCCGGCGAGGGCTTCGGCTTGCGGTATGATATATTCATTTTACGGGAGACTGAGTGTAGCCTCTATGGATGAAGAAGAGCTTCGGAAAGGCGATCTGCCGCCTACTTTCTACTGTTACGGCACGGAAGATCCGTTTTACGGACAGTTTGAAGACCAGTATGAACTGATGCAGGATATGGGGGCTGAAGTCAGCAGGATCGTTCTTGAAGACTGGCCTCACGGTTTTGGAGGAGACGGCGGATGGGTAGAAGATTACGCAGTATGGCTGGAACAGATCTTTAACGAAAAATAAAAAATAAATAGTTTTGCAAAAAAATTCAAAAAATTCTTGCAATGTGTGGCCGGCGGTGCTATAATAACATTAAGAAAAGCGAAAGGCGATAGCCAAAGCTTTCAAGATAATCAGCTTACAGACGGTTTGTATGTAAGTCAAGAAAGAAGGTGATTCCGCCAGAAATCTACACAGAAGAACAAAGATAATACCAACCTGCTGAATTTAAAACGCCGACGAAGGGGTGAGGAGAAGTCCCAGGCGGGATACCCCGTGCGGAAGATGGCAAAGCGGAAACTTCACAGTACCAACGAGCAGAAGACGAAAGAGCGGTCAAAGGACTGCAGATGAAAAAGATAAGAAAAAGAGTCACAGGCATCAGAGGTCAGAAGATGAAAGCTTTACAGATAAAAAGGTTTTAAAGGAAGAGGTTGGTATTATTATTTTTTGTTTTTTTGATCCGGTAAATATACTGCGGATGATCGAAAAAATTATATATACAGTTTAAGCATATTGATACATTCACTATAGGTATTTGACATATATAATTTGATTGAGTTAAAATCAGGCTTAGGATAGAGGAATGAGATCCCCGTCCAAAAGTCTGATTTTTATTGAGGAGGTATGGAATATGGATAAAGATAAAATGATGGAAGATCTTGGCGGCGGTGCGGTATTTGAAGTTGGAGAAAAAAATCCTTTCGGAGAATATTTTTCTGGAGACAGCTATTTGAAAATGCTCACTACAGAGGGAGTAGGCATTGGCAATGTGATATTTGAGCCCGGATGTATAAACAACTGGCATATACACCATAAGGGCGGACAGATACTGCTTGTTACAGGCGGAAGAGGCTGGTATCAGGAATGGGGCAAGCCTGCTCTTGAACTGCATGCAGGAGATGTGGTGAACATTCCTCCTGAAGTAAAGCATTGGCATGGTGCGGCTAAGGACAGCTGGTTTTCCCATCTTGCTGTTGAAGTTCCTGCCGATGGAGGATCCAATGAATGGCTTGAAGCCGTTTCAGAAGAAGAATACAGCAAATTAAAATAGATGCCGAAAAGGACGGTATTCATAGAAGATGGAATTCAGAATATTGAAGTACTTTTTGACGGTGGTAAGGGAAGAGAACATAACGAGGGCGGCAGAGGTGCTCCATATCACGCAGCCTACCTTGAGCAGACAATTGTCGCAGCTTGAGGAAGAGGTGGGAGTTAAGCTGTTTGAAAGAGGCAGCAGGAAGATAACTCTCACCAATGAGGGTCTGCTCCTGAGACGAAGAGCCGAGGAAATAACGGAGCTCGTAGATAAGACAGAAAGGGAGCTTATCGAACAGGAAGAAATGATAGACGGCAGAGTGGTAGTCGGGTGCGGCGAAGTTGCTTCTGTAAATCTGCTTCCGGATATATTTAAAACTTTCAGCAGAAAATATCCAATGGTCACATATGAGCTTTATACGGGTACTGCGGATCAGATAAAGGATCGAATGGACAGAGGCCTTGTGGATATAGGACTTATGATGGAGCCTATAGATATAGACAAGTATGATTTTATAAAGCTGGATGTGAAGGAAAGATGGGTCGTTCTTATGAAACCGGATGATCCTCTTGCAGAAAAAGACAGCGTGCGTGCCGAGGATCTTGCTGACAAATCGATAATAATGGCAAAGAGGAGCAATGTGCAAAACCTCATAGTGTCGTGGATGGGGGATCATTATAAAGATCTCAATGTGCTGTTTACCAGCAATCTTGGAACGAATGCCGCGATCATGGTGCAAAATGATCTGGGTTACGCGGTGGTCATAGAAGGGGCGGTGCCTTTCTGGGATGAAAAATACATATGCAGGAGGCCTCTGGAGCCGGAGGTTTATACAAACTGTGTGCTTGCATGGAAGAGACAGCAGCCTTTCAGTCCTGCTGTAACGAAATTTATAGAGCATACAAAGGGGTTTTTCGGGCATGAAGTATGACGGATTTTTAATGTAACGGGAGAAATGTTTGATGGATATGCAAAAAGGAAAAGACGATTACATTTGTCTGATGTCGCTTTTGGACAAGACTGGTATGAGCGAGAAGAATATCAGGATCTTTGATGAACTGAATCAGCACGGTTGCAGGGAAGATCAGATAAAAATGCTTAAAAAACACAGATACAGCTTGCTCGACGATATACATATGAGACAGCAGGATCTGGATTGTCTTGATTATATAATCCATAAGATGAAAAACGATCTGAAGGAGGGATAATGATGGATATAAGAAAAACAGATGCAGCGTTTATGAAAATATTCGATAATTTTCTTCAAAATGATGTAAAAAACGAAGAGAATGCCATGCTTGACGATAAGACGAGAATGATAGCTGTACTGGCAGTTCTGATTGGCTGTCAGGGCAGAGAAGCTTTTGGTGAGGAAGTCCGCAATGCACTTAAAGCGGGAGTAACGCCTGTTGAAATAAAAGAGATCGTATATCAGTCGGCTGCTTATATGGGATATGGAAGGATGATACCTTTTCTGTACAAGACAAATGAAATATTTGAAGAAGAGGGCATAAAACTGCCGATAAAAGATCAGGCAACTGTGACTGATGATACGAGACTGGAGGCAGGAAACCAGAAGCAGGTGGATATATTCGGAGAGGGAATGAAGGATTTCTATAAAAAAGGAAATGAAAAAACAAGACATATCAACAAGTGGCTTGCGGCCAACTGTTTCGGAGATTATTACACGAGAGACGGACTTGACGATAAGACAAGAGAAATGATAACGTTCTGTTTCCTGGCAGGTCAGGGCGGATGTGAACCTCAGCTGACCTCCCATGCTGCAGGAAATATGGGAATAGGAAACGACAGGGGATTTCTGATAAGAGTGGTTTCCCAGTGCCTTCCGTATATCGGATATCCGAGAAGTCTCAATGCGCTTGAATGTATAAAGAAAGCCGCTGAAAAATAATCAAAGGATAAAATGAAAAAACACTGTGCAGTCTGATATATGTCTGCACAGTGTTTTTTGTTTCGATATTAAGCCTTATATCAGGCGAATACGATGCTTACTTCTGCATCTTCAAATTCTGCCAGAGTTTCTCTGCTGAGCTTCCTGTCTGTGATTATGAGATCCACTGCACTTATAGGGGCTATGTGGGCCAGTACATTTCTTCCGAATTTGCTGCTGTCGGCAGTAAGGATGACTTCTCTGGACTGTTCTATTATTTTTCTTCTTACAAGGGATTCTTCTATATCGAAATCGGAAAGCCCGTAATCCAGCGTTATGCCTCCGGCGCCTATTATGGCTTTCCCTATATGAAAGTTTTCCATTTCAAACATTGACAGCGTGCCTGATATGGAGCCTTCTCCGTGTCTTATCTTTCCTCCGGATATATATATGTTGAAGTCTGTATCCATGAGTTCGTTCACTATAGGTATGGAATTTGTTATCACGGTGAGATTTTTTTTGTTTTTGAGCGCTTTTGCGACCTGCAGCACCGTCGTTCCGACTTCAAGGAAGACAGAATCGCCGTCATTGATGAAATCTGCGCATTTTTGTCCTATGGCTGTTTTTTCATCGATGTTTTTAGAAAGTCTTTCGGCGTTGGCAGGTTCTTTAGCTTCTTGTTCTATTATCGTTGCACCGCCATATATTTTCTTTATAAGGCCTTCTTTTTCAAGATAGCTGAGATCGCGCCTCGCAGTTTCGATTGATATACCGAACATTTCCATGAGTTTGTCTATCTTGATTATACCGTGTTCATTAAGATAGTCCATGAGCTTTTTGTATCTTTCCTGTGGGAGCATAGTTTACCTCGTTTCTGTTGTGTAGAGTTAATCAGTTGTTTCCTTTTAATCTTTAACTTTATGCGAATATTATATCATAAATGTAATAATTTACAATATAATTACTATATTATTACTAAGTTTTAACATAAAATTCGTAAAAATGCAAAAAAGTATTTACAACATAGTAATCATATGGTAATATATAGTCACAAGTTAGCAAACAGTTAGTAAATTATGTTTGGAGGTAAATGTAATGAAGGTATTATGTTTAGGCGGAGCGGGAAGAATATGCAGAGAATCTGCACTTGATCTGGTACAACATTCTGATTTTGAAAGAATCACAATAGGAGATTTCAATGAAGCAGCAGGAAAAGAAGTAGTTGAATGGCTCAACGATCCAAGAGTAGATTTCCTGAAGGTTGATGTCAACGATCACGATGCTACTGTAAAGCAGATGAAGGATTACGACATCGTAATGGATGGAACAACGATCGCTCTTAACGGAAAAACTACTGCATGTATAGCTGAAGCTGACTGCCACGGTGTAAACCTTAACGGATTCGGAGAAGAAAACCAGTATGCCGATATATTCAAGAAGAACGGTAAGACCTGCGTTCCTGGATTCGGTATGACTCCGGGTACCACTCAGATGATGGCAATGCACGCTGCTAACCAGCTGGATACGGTAGATACAGTAAGAGTAAGCCACGGAGCATACAGACCGTTTGCTTTCTCGAAAGCTATAACGGCAACTACTACATATGAATACGATCCTGATCTTCCTACACGTACAGTTTTCGAAGACGGAAAATTCATACAGGTGCCTCCGTTCGCAAGACCTAGAGATATAGCTCTTCCTGAGCCTTACGGTACTCACCCTCAGTACATAATACCGCATTCCGAGACAGTTACGCTTGCCGAAGCTCTCAAGGATAAGGGTGTAAGACTTATCGAAACAAGAGGTACATGGCCTCAGAAGAACATGCAGCTCGTAAGAGCTCTGTATGACTGGGGTATCCTCAGAAACGACAAGATAATGATCAACGGTAATGAAATAGGAGTAATGGACTGCGTAGCAGAGTATCTCCTCAACAGTAAAGAAGGAACAGAAACCGAACTTTACGGATATGCACTGCATATAGAAGTAGTTGGAGAGAAAAACGGTAAGAAGTATCAGCACATACTTACTCATACTCATCCGAAATCTGACGGCTCGGTACCTGGATGGGAAAAACTCAGAGCGTACACGAGAAATGTAGGTATACCTATGGCTGTAGCCGTTATCCTCATAGCTCAGGGCAAGGTAAAAGATACCGGTCTTCTGATCCCTGAATACGCATTCGAGCCACAGGATGTATTTGATGAACTTGAAAAGAGAGAAATTTACATCCACGAAGAAATAAATGAACTTTAATAACAACTGATTTGACTTTCAGCTTATATTCTTCTTGGAAACTCCGTGCACGGAACTGTATCCTGCACGGAGTTTTTTCTTTTGATTTACATATTTCTGTAGTAAAATAATATATGATCGGATATGTTATGCGCTGATCATTTTTACCATCGGAAGGAGGATACGTTATGAAGAAGGTTGAAATCAGATCCGGAGAATTTCGTTTTGTAGGAGAGCTGCTTACGGAAGAGGCTCCGGAAACATGTAAAGTTTTTGAAAGCATGCTTCCTCTCAAAAGCCAGTTCATACATGTGAGATGGAGCGGAGAGGGGATATGGATACCTTACGGAGATATGAGGACAGGTCTGGATTATGAAAACCATACGTCGCATCCTGCAAAGGGCGAGATGCTTCTTTATCCGGGAGGGATAAGCGAAATGGAGATAATCATGTCCTATGGAAGATGTTTGTTTGCGAGCCAGCACGGACAGCTTTCCGGCAATCATTTCCTTACGATAACGGAGGGGCTTGAAGATCTTTATGATTTCGGACGAAAAGTTCTCTACGATGGAGCGCAGGACATAGAAATAAATTTGATAAAATAATCTATAAGAGGTGAGAGTTTAAATGAAAGTACTTATGATCAATGGAAGCAGTCATGGAAAGGGATGTACTTTTACCGCCCTGAATGAAGTGGCTGTGCAGCTTGAAAAAGAAGGCGTAGAATCGGAAATCATAAATCTCGGAGGAGATCCGGTAAGGGACTGTATCGGCTGCAGAAAGTGCTTTGAGCTGGACTGCCGATGTGTATTCGATGATGATATGATAAACGGCATAATAGAAAAAGCGAAGACGTCAGATGGATTCGTTTTCGGAACGCCTGTATACTACGCACATCCTACAGGAAGAGTGCTTTCCGTGCTCAACAGAGCTTTTTATGCAGGAGGCGCTGCATTTGCAAGAAAACCGGGAGCATCTGTAATATCTGCGAGAAGAGCGGGAACTACGGCGTCCTTTGATGTTATGAACAAGTACTTTTCCATAATGCAGATGCCTATCGTGACATCTTCATACTGGAATATGGTACATGGAAATACTCCTGATGAGGTGAGACAGGATCTGGAAGGTATGCAGACTATGAGAAATCTGGCGAGAAATATGGCCTGGATGCTCAAATGCATAGAAGCCGGCAAAAAAACAGGTGTTTCAGTATCACGTTCAGAGATGAAAGACAGAACTAATTTCATAAGATAAAAAGAAGAAACAGAGAGTAAAACCTTCTTTTTCCGAACATGTAAGCATACATTTTAGGGGAAAGGAGGTTTTTTCGTGAAGAGGAAACTGAGAAAACATGTGAAAGCTATATGTGCGCTGCTTGCTGCTGCCGCTGTTTTAGGAGGAGGATTCATGGGGGTAGATAAATTCAATCCGGAAAAGAGGAGCCTTACAATAGTTGAAGGCCCCGATTCGGTAACGACAGCAGTGGAAGCTCAAGGTGACGGAGAAACATTAGATCCGGGAGTTTCTGCAAAAGCGGCGATATTGATAGATGGCAGCAGCGGAAAGGTGATATATGAAAAGGAGTCTCACAAACATCTTCCTCCGGCTTCGGTAACGAAAGTCATGACGCTTCTTTTAATAATGGAAGGCTGTGATACGGGAAAGATAAGTATGGATGATGAAGTGGTCATTTCTGAAAATGCTGCGGGAATGGGCGGAAGTCAGATGTATATGGAGCCGGGAGAAAAGCATACTGTAGAAGAACTGGTGAAAGGGATAATAATGGTGAGCGCAAACGATGCCTGTGTTGCGATGGCTGAACATTTATGCGGTAGTACAGACAGCTTCGTCAGAGAAATGAACGACAAAGCGATGGATATGGGGCTTGAAGACAGCCATTTTGTCAATACTAACGGGCTTCCTGTGACAAAGCATTACTCCTGTGCATATGATATAGGGATGATATCTAAAGAGCTTATGGAGCATGAAGAACTGAAGGAATGGTTTACTGCATGGCAGGACAGTATCAAAGTGGGCCTTCCGGGCAAAGAAAAAGATTTTACATTGACAAATACAAACAAACTGATAAAGAATTATTCCGGCGCCATGGGAATAAAGACGGGATTTACGGAAGATGCAGGCTACTGCCTTGCAGGGGCAGCGGAGAGAGACGGTACTCGTTTAATAGGTGTAGTACTGGGATGTGAAACAAGCGATATAAGGTTTGATGAAATGAGCAGGATGCTGGATTTTGGATTTGCAAATTATGAAACTGCAGATATAGCTGAAAAAGGAGATACGCTTTATGAGGCCAGCATACCGAAGGCCGATAAAACAAAGGTACGGGCGGTAGCGGAAGATGATATCAGGCTGCTTGTGAAAAAAGACAGCGGCGAAAAGATAAAAAAAGAAGTGGTAATGGATAAGAATATTGACCTTCCTATAAAGAAAGGAGACAGGTTAGGAACGGTAATAATATATGAGGATGAAAGAAAAACCGCTGAATATAAGATAGTATCTGACAGAAATGTAGAGAAAGCAGGATTTGGTGATATATACATACGCATGATGAAAAAACTGACAAATTAGAGACAGGAGGAATTTCCTTGGCTAAAAGATACTGCTATTTTTTCTTTTCCGGATACTATGTTACGGCGAAAGCTGCAGATATACTGGAAATAAACCGGATCGACTGCAGAATAGTGAAATCACCTGTGATTTTGAGAAATGGATGCAGCTTTGCTCTTAGAGTAGCAGCTGAAGACGGAGATATAAGCCGTTATATGATAGAAAGAGCGGGACTGAACATATCAGGATCGACGGTGATGAACGGCAGATACTGAGTTAGTTTATACGTACACTCGGCGACTTCCTTTTTATGGAAATCTACGGGTGTATTTTTTAATCATTTTCACGTAATATACATAAATGCAGAAATATAGGTAAAAATTTAGTGAAAAATCAATGTTAAATATTTAAGTATAAATCGCTGAACATATTGACTTTTCAACGTTTATAGGATATAATCTCTATGCTAAGCAAGCATATAAAAGAACAAAAAATCATCAAAAAACACAGTAGACAAGGAGGTAATTATGTCAACCAATATAAAAGGCGTATCTAAAAAGTTAATGACTGTTTTGGTTGCAGCAATGGTGTTTTTTTCTGTGTTTTCTGTACTGTCTATAGGAGGTGACAGCAGGGTTTACGCTACAGGTGAAACCGGCGTAGTCACAGCAAGCAAGCTGAATATAAGGTCCGGAGCCGGAACGAACTATTCAAAAATCGGCTCCCTTGCAAAGGGTAAGACTTTTACAGTTCTGGGCAGTGCAAAAGACAAGTCAGGAGTCACCTGGTATAAGCTTAAATACAATTCGAAAAACGGTTATGTTTCATCGAAATACGTTAACATAAAACAACCTACTGTAACCTCGATCTCCAATTTAAAAGGTACGGTAAATACCAAAAAAGATCCTCTCATAGTAAGGAGCGGTCCCGGATCAAGTTATAATAAACTGGGATCTATGGCAAAGGGAAAGACGTTTAATATAACGGGAAAATCCACTGATTCTTCGGGAGTTACCTGGTACCGACTTACTTTCAACGGTAAGACGGGGTATGTTTCTTCATTATATGTAAAAACTTCATCCACATCCTCCGGCTCCTCAGGATCCTCAAGCTCTGACGTTACAGGAAGCAAAGGGACAGTGAGTACTAAAAGCGATCCTTTAATTGTAAGAAGCGGTCCGGGCTCAAAGTACAGCAAGATAGGCTCGATGGCAAAGGGTAAGACTTTTACGATAACAGGACAGACAACGGATTCTCTTGGGGTCGTGTGGTACAAACTTACATATAACGGCAAGACAGGCTATGTTTCGTCTGCATATGTAAAGGTGACGGGATCATCTTCCGGCTCTTCAGGATCCTCGGGTTCTGACGTTACAGGAAGCAAAGGAACGGTAAACACTAAAAACGATCCTTTAATTGTAAGAAGCGGTGCGGGAGCAAGCTACAGCAGGATAGGCTCATTGGCAAAGGGTAAGACTTTTACTATTACGGGACAGGCGACAGACAGCTCCGGAGTAATATGGTACAAGCTTACATATAACGGCAAAACAGGCTATGTTTCATCTGTATATGTAAAGGTGACTGAAAACAGCGGATCTTCAGGAGATTCCGGAAGTGACGAAACTACAGGACCTATAACATTCCAGCTGGGAACTGTGACAACTTCAAGCAGCCCGCTTAATGTAAGAAGCGGTCCGGGCACTTCATACAGCAAGCTCGGAACTCTCGCTAAAGGATCTTCGGTAACGATAACCGGATCTTCAAAGGATAAAAACGGTAAAGTATGGTATAAGTATCAGTTCAGCTCAAAGCAGGCAGGGTATATATGTTCGGATTATGTGAAAGTGCAGACGGTGAATTCGGACAGTGAATTTGAGGCATATATGACAGCACAGGGATTCCCTGAATCTTATAAGACGGGACTTCGCGCGCTGCATGCAGCATATCCTAACTGGACATTCAAGGCAGTTAATGTGGGATGCAGCTGGTCACAGGCACTTTCAGCAGAAACGAAGAATTTGGGTACTAATCTTGTAAGCAGTTCTTCACCTGTATCATACAGATCTACGGCATCCGGATCATATAATTCATCTACAGGAGCTTGGACTAAGTTCGATGGGAATTGGTATGCAGCCAGCAGCCAGGTAGTGGCGTACTATATGGATCCGAGAAATTTCCTGAACGATAATGGGATATATCAGTTTATGACTCATAAATATGACAGCAGCACTCAGAATGCGAATACAGTTGCAGCGGTAGTAAAGGGAACTTTCATGGAGACGAGAAAGCCCGGCGGCGGATATTCATCTTTTGCATCGCTTATAAATGATGCTGGAAAAGCTGCGAATGTAAATCCTAACGTTCTTGCTGCCATGATAGTACAGGAACAGGGTACTAAAGGCACCAGCGGACTGATTTCAGGAAATTACGGCTCATATAAAGGATATTACAACTTCTTCAATGTCGGTGCCTATACTACAGCTTCGAGAAACAAGATAGAGCAGGGTCTCTGGTATGCTTCTCAGTCAGGCTCGTATTCGAGACCGTGGAACAGCGTGTATAAATCTATAAAGGGCGGCGCAGAATTTTATTCATCCCAGTATGTTTCGAAGAATCAGGATACATACTATACTAAGAAGTTCAACGTCAAGAATGGAGTTTCCAATATAGGCAAGCATCAGTATATGACTAATGTTGCAGGAGCTCTCAGCGAAGGAAGCATAGTGAAGAAGGCATTTACAGGCAATTCCAGTTATGCGGCAACTTTTGAGATCCCTGTATATACGAATATGCCTTCTACTCCATGCGTTTTGCCATAAAAATATTATGTAAAGTGCGGATTGGAGAGAATTTGAAAGGAGTTAATAATGACTTATAACGAAAAAAAGGACATCATATTGGAAAAAACTCTTAGAAAGATAATAGCCTTTCTTATAGTTATGGCGTTTCTGATACCTCTGATGACTCCTGAAAGTTTTGCAGCGGGGAAAGTATCTATATCCGGCGGAGACAGCGTGAACGGCGGAGACACATTTACCGTCACCGTAGCTTACAGCGGAGATAATATAGGGCGTGTAGACGGACAGATGACTTACGATACGAATAAGCTTACGTATATATCCGGTGGAAGCAGCAGCGGAAACACCGGGTATATACAGCTTAAGGAAGCTGGAACCGGCTCGGTGACGTTTAATATAAAGTTTCAGGCAGTTTCTGAAGGAAGCACTGATATAAATGTTACGACAAATGAAATGTACAGCGTCGATGAGACGCCTCTTGACAATCCTTCTGCGGCAAAGACTATAAATATTTCAGGAAATGCGGATTCCAATGAACTCATAACAGAGACTCGTTCTCCTGACGAGCCTGTAGAGAATACTACTGTCAAAGGTGTTGATGAAAAGGGTGACGAAGGAGAAAGCACTGTGAATACGACGGCAGTACTGATCATATCTGCGGCGGTACTGATCGTAATAATAGCTGTAATAATCGCAGTACTGATGAAAAAGAAAAGATCAGGAAAGGCAGGAGAAGATGCAGGACGAGGTGTTCACGCAGGCGTTGAAGATGAGTCTGAAGATAATTAGATATCAAGGGCTTAAAACCGATCATAATTTTGAAATCAAGATCTAACAATATACCACAAAAATTCCCCGTAAGACGGCGTAAATGAGGACGCGGACTGCGGGGAATTTTTATGCGTATGAGCGGTTTTGTTATTTAAGCTTTTCCGGGTTGAGACATTCAAGTTCAGGCAGGGTGAAAATGCCGTCTTTTCTGATGAGAACATCATCGAAGTAAATTTCACCGCCGCCGTACTCCGGACGCTGTATCATTACGAGATCCCAGTGAACTGCGGATTTATTGCCGTTAGGAGCGTCCTCATAGGATGCGCCCGGGGTAAGATGGAAACTGCCGCATATCTTTTCGTCAAAGAGAGTATCTTTCATAGGACTGAGAATATAAGGATTTACGCCGAGAGCGAATTCACCGAAGTATCTGGAGCCTTTATCTGTGTCCAGAAGAGCGTTTATCCTTTCATCATCATTTGATTCCGCTTTGATTATTTTACCGTCTTTTATTTCAAAAACTATATTTTCATAAGTGAATCCCTGTTCTTCCGATGGTGTGTTGTAGGAAATGATGCCGTTCATGGAATCTTTTACAGGCGCTGTATAAACTTCGCCGTCAGGTATATTTCGTTCACCTCCGCATTTTACGGCAGGTATGCCTTTTATGGAGAAAGTGAGGTCTGTACCAGGTCCGGTTATTCTGACTTTATCGGTCTTTTCCATGAGAGCTACGAGAGAATCCATGGCTCTGCTCATCCTGCGGTAGTCAAGAGTGCAGACATCGAAATAGAAATCCTCAAATGCTTCAAGGCTGCTTCCTGCAAGCTGTGCCATGGAATTGTTAGGATATCTTAAAACTACCCATTTAGTTTCATTGACGCGGTAGTCGAGGGTAGGAGCTGTCAGTCTGTAGTACATATTCAGCTTGTCGGCCGGTACATCGGAAAGCTCTGAAGTATTGCTGCCTGCGCGTATCGCTATATAGCACTGCATTCCTTTCATCTGAGCCAGTTTACATTCGTTGAGGAATTCGATCTGCTCCTCGCTGCACTCAAGCAGGATTTCACGGGTGATAGATGAATCTTTTATTTCAACGTAAGGCATCCCGCCCTTTGCGTATACGTTTTTAACTATCTGGCGCACCAGATCTTTGCAGCAGTCTCCCTCATAGTCTATCAGTACTTTTTCGCCTTTCTGAACATCGCAGGAATAATCTACGAGAAGATCGGCAAGCTTTTTTATCCTTGGATCCATAAAATACCTCCTTAATATATGTAAATTTTTTCGATTTCTATAGCGTATTATACCCTTAATATGGTATTTTTAAAAGGGGATATACGGAGGAATCGATGAAGTATGTATTTATAATGAATCCGAATTCAGGAAGCAGCAGGAGTATCAGAAAGCTTACAGGTAAGATAAAATCAGCGGCTTTGCGCTGCGGTATCGATGCTGAAATATATCACACTAAAGGAGAAGGCGACGCTAAGCGTTATACTTCGAGACTTTGTTCTGAATACAAGGGAAAAAGTGAAGCATTGAGGATATACGGATGCGGCGGAGACGGTACGATCAACGAGATCGTCAACGGAAGCATAGGTTATGAAAACGTGGAGATAGGAGCTGTGCCGAGAGGAACAGGCAACGATTACATAAGAAATTACGGTAAGGTTTCGGATTTTAAGGATATAGACTGCCAGATATCAGGAAAATCAGTGTACAGCGATGCTATAAAATACCGCGCGATTTACAATAACAAAATTATGGAAGGCCATTGCGCCAATATGTTCAACATAGGTTTTGACTGCAATGTGGTGGATCTTACGTCGAGGATAAAACGTATACCGGCGGTGAAAGGGTCTTTTGCATACCTTCTGTCTGTGTTTGTCATACTTATAAAGAAAAAAGGCGCCGATCTGAAAATAGAGTATGCTGACGGAGATATCGTGGATGAGAAAATACTTCTCATAGCTATAGCTAACGGATGTTACTGCGGTGGCGGAGTAAAAGGAGTGCCGTACTGCGAGCTTGATGACGGGTTTATGGATGTAAGTGTAGTAAGAAACGTGACGAGAAGATTTTTCGTAGCGCTGTTTCCGAGCTATGCAAAGGGAACTCATCTGGAAAAAAAGAAAATGACAGAGAGAGATATCATAAGGTACAGCAGGGAAAAGACTCTTACCGTCACGGCAAACGGAGAGAGTCTCAGGCTCTGTACCGATGGAGAAATAACGACTCAGAAGAAAATAGAATTTTCTATAATGCCGAAAGCTTTTCGATTCATCGTTCCAAAGCTTGTCTGAAAGTAGAAAGAGACGTCAGTATGGAAAAAAGTAAAGCAAAAATACGAAGAATAGATGAGAAGTATACAAAGAAACTCAGCGAGGCCGCATCTCTGATAAAAGAGGTTTTTATGGAATTCAATGCGCCTGATTACTCTAATGAGGGAGTAAAATCCTTCATTGATTTTGTAGATAATGGGGAAACAGCCCGGTTGCTGGAGTATTTCGGGGCGTATGAAGAAAATGTGATAAAGGGTGTTATAGCTGTAATGAAGACAGAAAATCATATATGCTGTTTTTTCGTGAAGGCTGACAGTCATGGAAAGGGTATCGGCAGACAGCTTTGGGAGCATTTGAAAGACAGCAGAGGAAAAGGTATTTTCACCGTTAATTCTTCGCCTTACGCTGTGCCGGTATATAGAAAACTCGATTTTGAGACAACAGGAGAAGAGCAGATCCAGGACGGGATACGTTTTACGCCGATGAAATGGGACGGCGGCAGTCATATGCAGGCAGAAGTTATAAATGACGACAGGTGAAAAACTTTTATGATTTGATGAGGTTTTGAAGATTTAACATCTTGCGTGAACGCCGGTTTTAATGTATACTAATAAACTGTGATACACAATGATGAGGAGAGTTGTCAGAGTGGTCGATCGTGCAGCACTCGAAATCGAATCGGTGACTGGCAGTTATGTCTGACAGAAATCCAGTGATTTCAACGGTTATAGCGAAACAAAAAAATTTAAAAATGTGAGTTCTGCCAAAAAGTTCTGCCCAAAAGTTTCCGGAAAAGGAAAGTCCGGAAAAAGCGGAAGCAGGAACAGTCGGCGAAAAATCAACGAGGAGAAGTATCGAAGTGGTCATAACGAGCCGCACTCGAAATGCGGTTGTCCGCAAGGGCACGTGGGTTCGAATCCCACCTTCTCCGCCAACAAAGCCTGTAATTGCAATGGTTGCAGGCTTTTGAATTTTTTGGAAATCGCTGTTTTTACCCGATTTTCAGTGGGCAGAACTGCTGAATACCCGGGCAGAACTTCTGCGATTTTTGAAAAATACCGGTTGTGTTGGATCGAAAATCGCAATAATATTCAGCAGTTTTTCCATTTGCTTTCAAAGCAGCTGTCATCAGGCAATTCAAGTATATTTGTCATAGCTTCAGCAGAAGAAATCTTTGACGAATAGTCAAGATGAGCGTATATATTGGCTGTGGTGCTGAAATCGCTGTGACCGAGCCATTCCTGTATCTGCTTCATCTGAACTCCGTTTGCAAGAAGGAGACTTGCCGAGCAATGACGAAGATCATGGAAACGCATATGTCTGAAACCATGTTTCTCCAGGAATTTAGGAAACTGACTGGTGATATATCCGGGCTTCATACGTTCTCCAAGCTCGTCTACAAATACATATTCTTTATAATCATAGTTATAGGAATTGCCGCAGATCTGCCTGTTCAGCTCCTGTGATTCTTTCAGCTCCTGAAAATACCTTTTGAAATTACCGACAAGCGGCAAAGTTCGCAGGCTCGATTTGGTCTTCGCTGAATCCTGC
>JABLTR010028118.1_pt1 | contig 110770 bp, 53 predicted proteins | sample 7160071 | NCBI WGS metagenome assembly JABLTR01 (sample SAMN14651230, study PRJNA627086) | human gut metagenome | isolation source: feces | host: Homo sapiens
ACACTGCGGATTGTATCTTGCGGTATTATTGAAAATTGGTGCGAAGAGAAATGTCTCAACCACGAGTTGATTTATGATCCTCAGTTTTCTAATCATACATACACCCGGTTCACAACACAGAAGATCCGCAAATTGTTCCCCCCATTGACAGAGCCTATTAGTGGGTGGAAATCGAACGATATCGCTTTCTATGAAATTGATAAGCGCAAAGACTGTTTTCAAATCTCGCTCACCCTATGCAGCGACAATATGACGGACGAGCAGCGAAATGCCTGTGTTGAGATCAGCAAAGCCTTGGGCCTCCCTGATAAAAAGTCGAATTGGCGCTGGAAACGTATCAATAGTTGGAAGCGGCATCTGATTTCACCGGATTTGGGAGATGATGAATATCGTTTAAAAATCGAGAAGGCTCTTGATACCGATTGGTCAGATATTCAAGAATTTGAAGCCGGTCTGATGTTGTAACAAGATTTTTTTACTACCGCTTGATTTACAGGCGGCGCAGAAAGGATGTACATCTATGAAATATACTTCTGCGGAAGCAAATAAGCTTCTGAAAAAACTGAATGACGAATACGCCGCTCTGCTGGACAGGGAGAAGCGCAGCCGTGAGTTTCGAGCTGCCACGGGCGAAGACATCGAGTCAGTTCGTCCGGCCTATCACTACGATGAGACGCAGCAGCGGCTTGCAAAAATGGAGCAGACTATCCGCAGCCTAAAACATGCGATCAATCTGTTCAATGTGACACATCAGGTGGATGGCTTTGATATGACAATCGATGAGATGCTCATCTACATTCCGCAGCTTACGAAGAGGAAGGAAAAACTCCGGGAAATGAGGGCAAGATTGCCAAAGGAGCGCATTGAGGAGCAATACGGCAGACAGTCAAATATCATCGATTACACCTACACAAACTATGATCTTGCGGAAGTGGAGGCGGACTACGCAAAAACGGCAGATGAACTGACCCGAGCGCAACTGGCGTTGGATGCCGTAAACCAGCGGGAGACGTTTGAGTTCGGGAAATAAGTGCTTTCCGTCGGCCTATCCATGAACTGATTGATATGAACATCCATAATCTCCGCATGTGTTTAGCGTTTAGCGTCGGAGAGTCTGTTATTTTTCTTGTTATTAGTTATGACAGCCCTTGTTCAATGAGGTGGGAACATCTATTTACGGCATGGCAGGATCGAAAAAACTTTTTGAGGGCCGAAGTACGGTTATAAGCCCTCTTATTTTCAACTTTACGAAGAGTGTTCTTTGCTGAGGAAACGGACGTGCTCTGTCAGTCAGGAGATCGAGCCGGTGCTGCTGTCCGGCGAGGATGACGAGAGCGGTTTCCTCCGCACGGTTCAGACAACCGGCATTGCGGTGTGACCCAGATCTTGACCCAGAATAGGAAAAACGGGGCCGGAGCGGAGAGAAAATGACCTCCGGGATTTGGGCGATTTCAGGTCTCAAAAGGCCCGGAAAGCACTGCGCCACAGCGGATGGAGAAACAGGCGACAGCTCATAACCCGGAGGTCGTTGGTTCAAGTCCAGCCCCCGCAACCACAAAACCGTCTGATTTCTTGCGAAATCAGACGGTTTTTCTTCACTTTTTGCCCCAAAAGGTTCTCAGAGAAATTATGCAGTTTTGCAAAATTTGCAGTTGACCCAAACCGTGACCCAGACGGGGCAAAAAACATGCCTTGGCGCAGCCCTTCTGCGCCAAGGCTTTCCTGCTGTTTGGGATTATTTTTTGTTTTCAGATTGCTGCCGTCAGGACTTTTTCCATAGTCCTGGCCGCCTCCTTTTGCGCCGCTGTCGTGACGTGGGCGTAGGTGTCCAGCGTGAAGCCTGCGCTGAAATGTCCCAGCATCCCGGACACCGTCTTGATGTCCCCCCCATTCTGAAGTGCCAGCATAGCGAACGTGTGCCGGAGGTCGTGGAATCGAACTCTGGGCAACCCCGCCCGCTTCAGCACCCGGTGGAGTATATGCAGGACGCTATCCGGTAAGATTAGACTGTCAGTAGGTAAGGGAAACACCCATGGACTGCTGCCAATTTCTTTTTTCTGTTGTTTCAGAACCCGGATGATATCCTCTGCCACCGGAAGCGTCCGGTAGGCGTTCTTGGTTTTCAGGGAGGCATCTACGATTTTTCTGCTGATCCGGGCGATCTACTGTTTCATCCAAAGGTTTCCGTGTTCGAAATCGATGCCTTTCCATTTCGGGCCAAGCAATTCGCCTCTTCTCAATCTTGCTGCCAGCTCCACATAGTACATCTCGAATACCCTACTGTTTCTGGCCTCTCTAAGGAAGGATGCCAGCTGTTCAATGGGCAGCGTTTTCATCTCCTTGCGTTTCAGCTTCGGCAAGGCACAGCCCTCTGTGGGGTCTGCTGCAATCAGCCGTTGCTCTTTGGCCAGCTTCATGGCCGAGGCGATGATCTGGCAGATGTTCCGCACCGTCTTGGGGCTCAGCCCCCTGGGCTGCGGCTTGCTCTCGACTCTGTCGATTCTTCCACTGTTGAGTAATTTTTTGCAGATCTTCTGTAATTCCAGAGAAGTGAGTTTTTCCAGCGGAACTTCGCCGATATCCGGCTTGATGTGGTTGTCAATATACCCTTGGTAGGCATGATGGGAGGATGACCTCACTTTGATCTTTGCGTAGTTTTTGAACCACTCATCCATCCAAGTACCTACTATGTACTTTCCCATCATGGTCACGTCCAGGCCCTTGATTTCTTCAATGGCCGCTTTCGGGTTTGCCTCTCCCTGGGGCCGACTCAGGACGTTCTTGTAGATGGTCTTGCCGGTCTCCGGATCATGCCCGGCGGTCCCTATGCCCAGCCGAAACCTGGAATAAAGGACGTCAGGAAAACATCCTCCCGCAGCTCGTTCTCCAGGTTTACTAGTGGGGGCAAAGTCTCCTGGTCTTGTTGGTCTAACCCCGCTTTGATTTCTCTGTAGGTCCGTTTCAGCTCCTTCCGAACTTTTTGAAGCTCTGGCTTCCAGCGGAACCTCACGTGCAGGGACTTCATATAGTCGGACATCGTGCCGCCTCCTATCAGTGATATACCATCGAAGCTGATTCAATAGCCGGGGGGCGCGGCATCTATTATCAGAAAAGTAACAACTGGGTTGCCCGGTTGGAATCCTTAGCTTTGTTTTCAGCGGTGTAATTCTTCAGGGGGATATTCGTGCCCAATTGCCCAGGAACGACCCAGCGGCTTCATGCGGCTCTAAAGGGACAATAGAATTCTAGAGAAAAATGTCGTTGACACGATTTCATGTGCAGAACAACGCCCTTTCAACCCCCCGCAGATGCCCGCACTGCGGGCATCTACAAGCGAACCGGCGCTTTTATTGCGCCGGTTCTTTTTTCCTGAAATACTTTCAACTGGTGGGTTTACCCTCGATTCTGGGGAAAACGTGTTCCAACAGCTGTACCGATCTCGGCCACGCGGTGCCGAAAAGGACTTTGGGTTTGCGCTGGAGTGCATGCGGATGCCATCCCATCCGCCCCACACAACGGTTAACAGGGCCAAACGAGGGCTGCTTTCTTCTCTCATTCCTTCGGCCCACAGGCTGCTTCAGAGTGGGGCCGGGCTTTCACCCAAAGCTGTTGCCGGCATACAGCCGGATGCAATAATTGCCCTGCTGAATGGCAAGAACTCTTCGCTCCGATACTATACAAATAACATATTTAAGATTTCTCCCCTCAATGGACTCATACAGCCCCTCACCTCGTCACAGGGCACAGGGATAACGCCGCAGTGTCCGCAATAACGGTCACATCCTGGTGAAGCTGGAGAATGGATGCCGGAATCTGAGGCGTCACTGGCCCGAAAAAGCTCCTCTGCAACGCTTCGGCCTTATCCTCTCCACAGGCGACCAGGAGAATTTTTCGGGCTTGCATGATGGCCTGCATCCCCACAGAGTATGCCAGCTTGGGCACCTCGTCAGCGCTTTGGAAGAACCGGGTGTTCGCCTGGATGGTGCTCTCAGTCAGGGCGACCTGATGAGTGCCTTTGGAGAAGTGATCATCCGGCTCGTTAAACCCAATGTGGGCGTTGCGGCCGATGCCCAGAAGCTGCAGGTCGATGCCACCGTTGTCCGCGATGACGCGGTCATACCGGGCGCACTCCAGGGTGCTGTTCGTCTGCATCCCATCCGGCAGATAGACACGGCGCGGATCAATGTTGATGTGGTCGAAAAAGTTTTGGTGCATAAAGCAGCTGTAACTTTGCGGGTCCCTGGGGGAGAGACCGCAGTACTCATCCAGGTTGATGGATACGGCCTTAGAGAAGTCTACATCCCCTTTTTCGTACCAGGAGATCAGTTGGCGGTAGATACCGATGGGCGTGGAGCCGGTAGCCAGGCCCAGCACACTCTCCGGGCACAGGATCACCTGGGCCGAGATGAGATTGGCCGCCTTCCGACTCATATCTTGATAATTTTTGGCACAGATCAGACGCATAGATCCTCCTCAAATTCGACGGACAGGCTCCGCCAATGTTGACACGAGATGCCCCCGCGGCCGCTGGAGCGGCGCAGATTAGGGGGTGATCCAGATGGGCTGTGAAAAGGCCCCATAGCCGCCGTTCATATAGGCTTCCGCGCGAACATACCCCTCGTCGCCCCGTATGGGATAGGTAAACTCCTGGAAATGCCCCGTCTTTTCCGCAAGAACTTGTCCGTCTTTTCCGTACAGGGTCAAATAGCGATAGGCCCGCTGGAACAGCTCAGAATCGTCCCGCAGGCGGAATGTGATGGAGCGAGCGTCTGAGACGATCTCGGAGAATCCGAAACCGGTGGAGACGTAGAAATCCCCCCGCCGGAATGCGTCCAGGATGGCCTCCGGCGTCTTCTGTGGAGCCCGGACCACATTCCAGACCCGGCGCTCCTGGCCCCAGTGATGAAAGTCGTCATTGCCAAAGCCCCAGAGGCGCCGGCCGGATGAGAGAACCTGATCCCACATCTCAAACCCTCGGTCCTGGTCCACATGGATCCCGTCCCCGCTGAAGACTTCCATCCCAAGAATGCCCTCCGTGCGAAGCAACTCATCCACCGTCCAATGTTGTCCGAACTGGCGCATGGGATGCGACGCGATGGCCAAATCGCCTGCAGCTGTGGCAGCAGAGGCCAAAGCCCCGTAGTGCTGGACGGAGAATACGTGATCGATCGGCTCCTGCGCCAGCGTCCCAAGGCCGGCCAACAGCATATGGTGGTCTCCGCTAACTTCCACGGCCCGGAAGAGCACGTGGTTCCGCAAGACCTCCGTCTCTGTGGTGATCCGGTCATGGTCACTGACGGCCAGAAACGCATAATCCCGATAAGCCAGTGCCAGCTCGTCGATGGTGTGCCAGCCGCAGACGCTGAACGTGGAGTGGATGTGCAGGCTTCCTCGGTACCACTGACCGGTATACGTGTAGGGATTTTGGATGGTCATAGTCTCACACCTGTCTTGGCGTCAAAAAAGATGGCCTGATTTAGCACGAGAGAGACTGTGTCGCCGGTGTGCAGCTTGCCAGCGTGCTCCACAGCGACCCGGCACCCCGCATCCAGTTGGACGATGTACTGGTAGCCGGTGCCGCGGTAGAAGCTGTCCACAATCTCACCCTGGATGGCGTTAGGTCCCTCGGAAAGAACTGCAGACTCCGGTCGGAAGCTGAGAACGCACGCGCCGCGGACAGATGCGGGGACATTATAGGGAATATCCGTGCCGCCCAATGTGCGGAAGCCGTCAGCAGAGGCAGTGCCATCCACGAAGTTGCTCTTGCCCACGAAATTTGCCACAAAGCGGTTCTGAGGGTCCTCATAGATCTCCTCGGGAGATCCAATCTGCTGCACGACGCCCTCGCTGAATACGGCGATGTGATCGGAGATCTCCAGCGCTTCCTCTTGATCATGGGTCACATAGACCGTGGTGATCCCCAGCTTTTTCTGAAGGTTCTTGATGTCCTGGCGCATCTTGATGCGCAGCTTGGCATCCAGATTGCTCAGAGGCTCATCTAGCAGAAGGACCTGGGGCTCAATCACCAGCGCTCTTGCAATAGCAATCCGCTGCTGCTGGCCTCCGGAGAGCTGATTGGGATAGCGGCTCTCTACATCGGGAAGGTCGATCAGGTCCACGGCCCAGCGGACCATCTCATCGATCTCAGCCTTGGATTTTTTTCGCAGCTTCAAACCGTATGCGATGTTCTCGAATACAGTTTTGTGAGGCCATAGAGCATAGTTCTGAAAGACGAAGCCTACGTCCTTTTCCCATGGATTCAGCAGCCCCACGTCCCGGTCTCCAAAGCGGATGGTGCCGGAGGTGGGCTTCTCGAACCCGGCGATACAGCGCAGCAAAGTGGTCTTTCCGCAGCCAGAAGAACCCAGCAGCGTGAAAAACTCGCCTTTTTGGATTTCAATATTGACTTGTTTCAAAACTTCATGGTCCCCAAAAGACTTGCAGATATTTTGAATATGCATGGGGACGGATGTGATAGCAGTCTGATTCATCTCTTTTGCTCCCTCTTAGACCTCCGCTTTTACGCGGGTCACTTTGTTGACCAGCAGAAGCGGGATATACACAAACAGCATCAGCAGCACTCCCATAGAAGCCGCGATTCCAAAGTCCGCGCCGGAGGACATGGTGTTTTCGAAGATGACCACCGGCATGGTAACATAAGGAGGCCGGTAGAGGATAATTGTGGAAGAGAGTTCCGTCATGATCTGTAGGAAGGACAGCGTCGCCCCAGAGATGACACCGCTGATCATCAGCGGGAATGTAATGTCCTTAAAAGAACGGAGTGGCGTGGCGCCGGAGGACATGGCTGCCTCCTCCAAAGCACGGTGGACCGAGTACAGGGATGCCTCTGCGCTTTTCACGAGGTATGGTAGCTTTCGAATAAAATAACTCAGGACCAGGATGACCCAGGTACCAGTGAGCAGCAGAGGCTCTTTGTTAAAGATCATGATGAAGCCGACAGCCAGCACTGTGCCAGGAATCACATAGGGCACCATGATAATGGAGTTGATAAAGCCAGAGATGACCTTGTAGCGCTTGCGGACGATTATGTAGGCGATGCCAATACCAAACACCAGCGTAAGGAAGGTGGCGGCAAGGCCCAGGGCAAAGGTCATCCAGATGGGTGTCAGCTGCTGCTCAAATAGCTTCTGGTAATTGGACAGTGTGAAGTTTCCCATTAGAACGCCGTATTTCCACTCCATAAAGGAGACCACGCAGAGCGTAACGTGGGGCAGGAAGGACATGATCAGAACCACTGCCACATAGACACCGATGATGGCAGAGGTGCCCTTTTTGGGCTTGGCTAGGGTGTACCGCTTCACAGAGACGGCCGCGTATGTCTTTTTGGCCAGGATGGTACGCTGGGCATACAGCATGATGGTGGACAGGAAAATCATCACGATGCCCACAGTGGAGGCCATACCCATATTGCCGCCCACTTCGCTGACGAACTCATTGTAAACAGCGGTGGGAAGAAGCGGAAATTCGCCACCGATCACCGCCGGTGTGCCGAAATCCGCGAATGCTGCCAGCGCGGCCATCAGCATCCCGGTGAGGATGCCCGGCAGAGCCAGCGGAAGCTCAATGTGGAAAAAGCTCTTGATCGGGTTCGCGCCGAGGCTCATGGCAGCTTCTTTATGGAAAACATCTTCATCGCTGAAAGAGTCGAATGTCATCAGGAAGATCAGGGGAAAGACCATCCAGGTGATGACCCAGATGACAGCGTTTCCGCCATAGAAGCCCCAGGTGGGCTGGACGCCGGTTAGCGCCTTGATAATCTTGTTCACCACACCGTAGCGGCCCAGCAGAATGATCCAGGCATAGGCCCCCAGGAACGGGGGAGAAGCGGTGGCCATAGTAATCAGAGTCACCACCGCATTCCGGCCCTTGAATTGGAACCGTGCTAGCAGCCAGGCCAGGGGTACAGCAATCAGCGTGGCGAACAGTGTGGTCAGAATTGTGACCTTGATGCTGTTAACAAAAGCAATCTGATAGCGGTAGCTAGTAAAGAACGTGGAGTAATTTGACAGGGAGAAGGAGCCGTCCTCCCCTTTGAGGGAGGAGAGGAAGATGGAGAGCTGTGGGATGACGATCAGTCCCAGGGAGATCACCAGACAGATGATGGCGAATAAGATCCAGGGATCCCGAAGAGACCGTCTAATATGTAGCGGTGTGCTGCCCCTCATGATGCACCTCCGGAGCATACAGAATGATGAAAGAAATCAGTGGCATGGATAAAAAGCGTGGGCTGGCCAGCGTGATGACCAGCCCACACATGGTTCAGTTCGCGCGGGACTGCTCGTAGGCAGTGTTGTACTGCGCGGTGATGTCGTCGCGGGAGATCTTGTCCGCATCGACCAGGTTATACTCAGTGGTGGGCGTTAGACCCTCTGCCAGGGGCGCGTCGGTACGGGTAGAACGGCGCAGAATGGGGTCTACCAGTACCGCATGGTTCTCAGGAGAACCAAAGAAGTCGATGAACAACTTGGCGTTATCCATGTTCTTGGCGCCTTTAATGATGGACAGGCAGTCAACGGTGTTGATGACGCCGTCCTCGGGATAGATCAGCTCGATGGGCAGGCCGGCTTCCAGCCACTTCAGGCCCAGGTCCTCGTTGACGAAGCCAATGGGATAGGTGCCGTCCTTCACCGCGTCGAACATGGGGTCAGAGCCGGAGAGAACCTCGCAGTTGTCCAGCATCTCCGTGATGTACTCCCAGCCATAGAGAGAAGCGATGTTGTTGGCAATGGTTGCGCCGGTGCCGCTCTTGCCGGGGTCGCAGAAGGCAATCTTGTCGGCGGCATATTTGGGGTCGGCCAGATCACCCAGATTCTTGGGCCAGTCCGCCTCGTCAGGCAGGCGGTCCGTATTGACGGCGATGGGGGTGAGCATGACGCTCCAAGGGTGCCACAAGCCTTCTGGATGGGACAAAATCATATCCTGGTCGGTCTCGGAGACATAAGGCTCGAACACGTCGGCATTGGCCTCGAACAGATAGGGCTCGCCGCCCAACAGGATATCGCCGCCAGGGTTCTCCACCTCTGCCTGGATGCGGGCCATCAGCTCACCAGAGCCGGCTTTGATGATCTCTACGTTGATGTCAGGATACGTCTCCTGGAACAGCTCCAGGATGGGATCTGTGATCTCAGGGCCGCAGCCGGTGTAGATCACTAGGTCGCCGCTGGCGGAGGAAGCGCCCTCCTCGCCGGCGGGCGCGGAGCCTTCAGAAGAGTCTCCCGCAGACGTGTCCCCACCGCATGCGGCAAGTGACAGCAGCATCATGAGAAGAAGCGCGATACTCAAAAATCTTTTCATTTCAATACCTCCCAAAAATATTTATCTCCAATGCGCAGCATATTGCCCTTCGACCTGACGGAAGTCAGAGATCAGGCTCTTTGCCACATTGTAAGAACCAATGAGGGGGTGTGCCATCAGCGCCTTAACGGCAGCGTCGGCAGAGCCCTCTAGGATTGCCTGGACGCTAAGTCGCTCATACGCCTTGACTGCGGTGATAAGGGAAAAGATGGGCGGCGTGACTTTCCCGATATGGATTGGATGTGCTCCACTCTGGTCTACGGTGCAGGTGATCTCCACGACATCATCATCGGCAAGCCCGTCGATGCTGCCGCTGTTGGGGACAGAGAGGACGACTTGACGGCTCTGACCGCTTTCAACGGCTGCGATATAATCCATTGCGATGCCTGCGTATCCCTCGCCCTGGGGCATCTCCAGGACCTCCGGGGTGTGCATGACCTTCTTGGTGGTCTCAATCTGCATATAGGTGGACTCTCTGGCATACATGTGGCGCAGATAGATCCGCTCGGCCTCCTCCGCACAGCTCTCCAGGTCCAGGGCACTCAATTCCTTCAGCATCTGGATGTTATTCTCCTCAACACTGATGCCACGGGTAGTACCGGCCTGGTGAATATTGCCGGAGGCCTTGTCCCGGTAGTAATAATAATAGAGGTATTCGTTGGGGATGTGCCCCAGGAGGCGGAGGAGGTCCGCGTCGAACATAGCCAGTTCACCGACCTTTTGAGGCAGCTGGGTGTCGGAGAGAATGGCCGGCATAACATCTTTCCCCTCGTACAGCGCCTTGCGGGCCCAAGAGAGATGATTGAGACCGAAGAACTCCATAGTGAAGCGGTCATTCTCATAGCCCATCGCCTCGGCAATGCGGAGCTTCGTGGAACTGGGGGTATCGCAGATGCCGATCACATGATCATAGCCGAGGGAGTGCATGGCCTGGGTCACTAATCCAGAGGGGTTGGTGAAATTGAAGATCCACGCATTCGGTGCCAGTTCTTTGATCCTGCGACAATAGTCCGCCAGAACAGGGATGGACCGGGCGGCCATAAAAAACCCGCCGGCGCCCGTGGTCTCCTGGCCCAGCACGCCGTTTTTGATGGCGATCTGTTCGTCCACTACACGGGAGTGGTCCCCACCCACCCGGATCGTAGTCACGAAGTAATCCGTCCCGGTGATGGCTTTGGTAAGATCGGTCTCCAGGATCACCTGAAGATCTGGGGCAATCTTCGCAACTGCGTGCTTTGCGATACTGCCGATGACACGGAGCTTTTCGGAGTCTATGTCATAGAGGCACAGAGTGGAGATGTGGAGCGTATGGGCCCGCTTGGCCAGACTGTTAGCAAAAAATGGTGCCCGTACGCTGCCACCGCCAATAATCGTAAGTTTTTTCATGGAAAACCTCCTTATGCAGTATACTTGTCAGATGGGCTTTCGATCATGAGTCCAAAGCCCGACAGCTATCACGCACCTTGATGCTATGAGGCAACGTGATGGAAGGCGGGATCTCCCAGGCGGCCTGCTTCATGCCTGCATACAAAAGCTCCAAGGACTGAACAATCAGATCGTGGATTGGCTGTGATACGCAAGTAAGCCGCGGGCGGAATTCCTCTCCCAGATTCGTGTTGTCGAACCCGAGGACCGAGACGTCCCCCGGAATGGAAAGGCCCAGATCCATCAGGGCGGCCATGGCGCCGATGGCGGCCGCATCACAGTGGGCAAAAATGGCTGTGAGTTCCGGTTGCCGGGAGAGTAGTGCTTTCGCCGCCTCATAGCCCCCGGCATAATTGCCTGCTCCAGTGTAGATACAGTCGTCCGGGAGGGGGAGACCGTGGTCCTCCATAGCCTTCTGGCTGCCAGCAATCCGCTGGAAGCCGGAGCTGATGGACCGGGGAGAATCACAGATAAATCCGATGTGCCTATGACCGAGGCCGATCAGATAATTCGTCCCGTCATAGGCAGCGGCTAGGTCATCTACATGGACTGCAGGACACAACCGATTTAAGGAAAGTGCACTACAAATGACAGTGCTAATCTGCATCTGTTGGATCCGCTTCACCGTGGTGCTACTAATTTCCTCATTCAGCAGAATAACCCCATCCAAGTCTAGCTTTTTGATCTGTTCGACAATTTCGGGCCCTTTTTCGGGGAGAATGACCATGTAGTCCCCTCGCTCGTCCAAAAGATCCCGCAGCTGGCAGAGAACATATTGGAAGAATACATGGCTGAGTGTGGGGATAAAAACACCTACAGTTTTAATGCGATCCTCCCGTCTCTTCCGCATTTCCTGGCGGGATTGATAACCGGTATCTCGAATCGCCTGTTCAATTTTCAGTCGGGTCTCCTCTCGGACTGGGGCCTTTCCACTGAGAGCTCTGGACACCGTGGCCGGGGAGACCTGGCAGGTCTTGGCAATCTCTCGAATATTTATCTTCTTTTTCTGCATAGCCGTTCAAATTCGTCAATGCTTGCCTTGGAGGTGAGGCAGCCAATTCCAGTGGTAGCCTTTCCACCGGCGTAGTTTCCCAATTCCACGCAGCGATGCAATTCCCACCCTTGTAGTAGGCCGTATGTGACACCACCCAAAAAGGCGTCTCCTGCGCCTGTGGTATCCACGATATTGTCGAAATCCACGGGATCAACGTGTACTACTTCCCCTTGGCAAAGGAATAGTGCACCCTCCTTGCCCAGCTTCACAATAGGATGCTCTACATATTCCGCCAGCTTGAGCAGCGCGGAACGGACGCTATCTGCACCCGTTAGCTTGAGAGCTTCTTTCTCGTTTGGCGAGAACAGATAGACGGCGGATAGAACATCTCGGAGTTCTTCGATACTGAGATCGTCACTCCAACCCACATCATACACAACCCTGCAGCCCGCGTTCTTTAGCATGTGAAACAGCTGGACATTTGGGGAGGAGGCGATGCAGTAGGCGCAATCGCTAAGATAGTGTAGTAGCTCTGGGGAGGTGTCCCTGTAGAAAGCTGTATTGGGAAAATAGGATACAAAGGAGCGATCTACCCCCTGGATTGACATGACGCTGGTCACATTGACAGGAGACTGTCCCGCTTTCAGGGATGTCTCAAAGCTCCGGTATGGAATGGCCTCCTGCTTCAAAAAATCCCGGGCAATACAACTAAAGCGATCTCGTCCAAGGCAAGTAGCCAGCCGGACTGTTGCCCCCAACCGTGCAGCTGTAATCAGGGAGGCAATTGGGCCACCGCCCAGCGACAATGTCAGATGGTTGGTGGAGACCTCCTCCCCTAGTCCCGGCAGACGGTGGATCCCGGAATAGATAAAATCAAGCGTAACAAGATTCAAAGCACAGATTTCAGGTTTCATTGTCGCCCTCTCTTGTTTCATGAAACATAATAATTCTATTTCTAATGCAATTATATTCCGCCAAATCCACAAGTCAATATTGAAAAAAATATTCTATTTTTTTATTATTTTAGCAAAAATAAATTAGTTAAAATGCGAACACAACCCGATTTGTTTCATGAAACAAATCGGGTTGTGTTCGCATTTATAGATGAATATTTGTATATATCTGAGCTATGAAATCGCCAGTTATTTTTTCTGAAATCAAGGGCAAGCACCGTCGCAAGAAAGTTCACCAGACAGAAAAAACGCAAAACGTTCGACATTCTAGCATCGCGTACATTACAGAATCCGCGGGAACTGTCTGTTAAAAACACCGATAAAATTAAAGAATTCCCTACTAATGATTTTGGGATGCCTATATTTTAAGGCTGATGCAATTCCGAGGAAAGATAACATTCTCATTTTACTCTCCCGTGCGGTGTTTGACTGTTGGGAGTAGATGCAATCTCGTTCCTCAAGGGTTTGACTCGATGGCAAGCGAAACCCATCCAAAGTTGGTGCTGTTGATCGCCGTGATTCGGTGGCCTTCTATGTGGGACTGCTTATCAATAGAGTCCATCAAGTTATACACAAGAATATTCTCCACTTCTAGAACACTCGCAAGCAATAACGTTGAGTTAGGAAATGCGGACAAATACGAGCGCGATTTCATAATTGGAATGGCCGAAAGGAGTTTTTGCGGCAGGTGTGTCTAACTCAACCCATGACCCAGACCGCCTAAAATTCTCGTGGAGCGAAAAGGTACAACCCTCGGATTCTAGGCCATTTCAGCCCCCAAAGGCCCAGAAAGCACTGAGCTGCAGCGGATGGAGGAACCGACGGCAGCTCATAACCCGGAGGTCGTAGGTTCAAGGCCTGCCCTCGCAACCACAAAATCGTCTGATTTCGCAAGAAATTAGACGGTTTTTCTTCACTTTTTGCCTCCAAAGGTCCCCAGAAAAATGACGTAATTTTGCAAAATTTGCAGTTCATTTGCAGTTGACCCAAACCGTGACCCAGACGGGTCAAAAAGAGGCCCGGACGCGGCATTTCCGTGTCCGGATTTCCTGACTTTTTATGATATCAGAGGGCATTCGCCAGAACTTTTCCTATGGTTTTTGCCGCCTCCTTCTGGGCCGCTGTGGTGACGGGGGCATAGGTATGCAGGGTGAACCCCACGCTGAAGTGCCCCAGCATCCCGGATATCGTCTTGATATCTACCCCGTTCTGGAGGGCCAGCGGTGCGAATGTATGCCGTAAATCGTGGAACCTGACCCGAGGCAGACCCGCCCGTCTCAGCACCCGGTGGAGTATATGCAGGACGCTGTCCGGTGAGATAGACCGCCGGTGGGTGAGGGAAACACCCAGGGACTGCTGACGTTTTTTTCCTCTGCTGTTTCAGAACCTGAATGGTATCCTCCGCCGGCGGCAGCGTTTGGTTGGCGTTTTTCGTCTTGAGCGATGCCGCCACCTCTCCGTTGATGCGAGCACCATGCCGTTTCACCCAAAGGCCGCCCCGGTCCAAATCAATTTCCTCCCATTTGAGGCCAAGCAATTCGCCTTTTCTCAATCTTGCCGCCAGCTCCGCATAGTACATCTCGAAGACGCCGCTCTCCTTGGCTTCCTGCAGAAAGGAGGTCAACTGCTCGACGGGCAATGTTTTCATCTCCCGATGTTCCAGCTTCGGTAGGGCGTAGCCCTCGGTGGGATCGGTGGCAATGATTTTCTACTCCTTGGCCGGCTTCATGGCTGAGGCGATGATCTGGCAGATGTTCCGCACCGTCTTGGGGCTCAGACCCCTGGGCTGCCGCTTGCTCTCGACTCTGTCGATTCTTCCACTGTTGAGTAATTTTTTGCAGATCTTCTGTAATTCCAGAGAAGTGAGTTTTTCTAGCGGAACTTCGCCGATATCCGGCTTGATGTGGTTGTCGATATACCCTTGGTAGGCATGATGGGAGGATGGCCTCACTTTGATCTTTGCGTAGTTTTTGAACCACTCATCCATCCAAGCACCTACTATGTACTTTCCCGTCATGGTCACGTCCAGGCCCTTGATTTCTTCAATGGCCGCTTTCGGGTTTGCCTCTCCCTGGGTCCGGCCCAGGACGTTCTTGTAGATCGGCTTTCCGGTCTCCAGATCGTGCCCGGCTGTGTAGCGACCCTCCCAGCAGCCACCTTTTCTTTTTCTGATGTCTTCCTCTGGGCGGACCTGCCTGAGGGCATGGATACCATAGGGATATTTGACTTTGTTTTTAATACTAAAATATCGCCTACATTCCCGGCAGGTTTTTCTACACGGTCAGCAAGGAGAAGATCGTCCAGTACATCCCCATTCTGGGCAGCAAAATTAACCAATATCTCGAAAAATAATTAATAAGCAACGGTCCGGCCTGTTTGGATCCTGACAGTATTCGGACGGAAACCGCTGGTTTGAAGGCATGAGGACTTTCGGTTCCCCGGCTGCATTCCGTCCGTCAAACTGCTGTGCCGCAGTGCTTTTCGGACCTTTTGCTTCCTGAAATCCCCAAGAGCCAAAGGGCGATTCATTCCGCTCTGCGGTGGCTTTTGATATTCTGGTGCAGGATTTTGAGGGACAGATCTATCAAAATTTGCACCGCACTAAAGAATATAGAAGGCTCTCGATGAATAATGCAAAGAGACAAGACCGAGAACTGGGGCCCTGAACGGGAGAGTCACACGTTGCCGCCTGTCAGTGGTTTGTCTGAGGCTTTGGCAGAGAGGGCAGCACCAGGACGGCTGAAGCGGCTACGAACAGTGTGTGGCCTGTGTGCCCGCCACGGAAGCAGGGAATAGTCCCAGCCCCACCGAACCATTGGGAGCGGAAACAAGGTAGTTTTGAGGCTCTGCGGAGGACGAAAGAAAAAACAGGATAAAGACCGGGGGAGCGCAAGCGGCCTCCGGTCGGATCACAGCAGTCCGTAGTGCGGGCTGTTTCAAGGGTTTTCATAGGGCTGTAAAGTGGGGCAAAAATATGGGGATGGGATCCGCTCTGGGATCACTTTCCCGGAATGCTTAGAGACAAAATCAAAAAGTGGGAGGCGTGCCGGGAATATGTACGGTTTTCTGCGGTTTTGGCCCACGGTTCCAGAGCGCATCCCCTTGCGGTACTGAAAACAAACATAGGGCCTCCAGCCTGGCAGCCGAGTTGTTACTTTTCTAAAAATTTCTATCCAGTTTCCTGGCTACTGAACCAGCGTCGTGATATGATGTGTCACTAACAAGGATGCAGCACAATGCATGACTACATGGGTTCCCTACACGCAAGGTTCTGCCGGGCACCGAAACTTAGGGTGTCCGGCAGAAACCGGAACAGGCTTATAGGAAAATTAAGGAAACGTTAGCCCACCAGACCCAGGAGAATTTGCTGCAGTTGGCAGTTATTTCTTAACTTTAATAAAACCGTCACCTTTCCCTGGCTATTTCTTTTTTCTGTGGTATATTGTGTCGTTGAAAAGGAGACGAATACTATGGTGAAGAAATAGATCAACGGCGAAGGTAACATCAGAAAGAGAAAAGATGGAGGGGGGGATACCGCAGGGCATGATCCTGAGACAGGCAAGGCCATCTACAAGAACGTCCTTGGCAGGACCCAGGCAGAGACGACGACCAAGCTGAAAGTGGAAAAATGGTTCCAAACAGCAGGGAAGCCTTGGCACGGCAGAGTTACGCCAAGGCACGTTTTTTGCCCTGTATGGGTCATGGTTTGGGGCAACTGCAAATTTTGTAAAATCGCGTTATTTCTCCGGAAACCTTTGGATGCAAAGGCAGAAAAACCGTCTGATTTCTATGAAATCAGACGGTTTTGTGATTGCGGGGCATGACTTGAACCTACGACCTCCGGGTTATAAACTGCTATCGTTTTCTCTATCCGCTGCACCGCAACGTTTTCCGGACTTTTGTGGGACCTGGAATCGTCCAAAACCCGGAATTCATTTCTTCCTACTCCATGACGGTTTTCAGCAATCTGTGGCAGGTCATGGGGCGGGGAAAGATGCCGAAAATAAGGAGTACAAGAAATGCATCTAACGGTTTATGCTTACATATTGGGGGAGATGTGTTAACACCACATTGCATGAATCAAACGGAACGGGCCCTGGGTCTTTGCAGCTCCGATGTTCTTCCAGATCAATATCCCATCGCAGCGTTCGGGAAGATGACAATCAGTTCCGGGAAGAGCATCATAAAGAAGCAAGCAACCAGGAAAATAATAACATACGGCATGACCGCCTTGTACATAACCTTGGTGTCCACTCCCGGAGGTGCCACACCCTGCAAGTAGAACATATTGATGCCAAAAGGCGGAGTAATCATGCCCAGGCAAAGAGTGACACACAGAATCAGGATGGTGGCGTTGGTGTCCAGGGAAGAAGCCTGGATTACCGGCAGCAGAATGGGAATGGCAATCATGATGATGGGCGTAGTGTCCAGGAACATCCCCATCACAAAGAACAGCGCAAAGATCAGCAGCATCAGGGGCAGGCCGTCCAGATTGGAGCTTGCAAAAGCAGCGGCTACCACGTCAGACAGGCGGGTGATATTCACCAGGGAGTTGTAAGCGGCGCCTCCCATGAGAATCCACATAAGCATGGCGGAGACCTCCATGGTCTGGATGAGAGAGGCCCGCAGATTCTTCACATTCAGTTTCCGGGTAATCAGGGCATACACCATGGAGGCGAAGGCGCCCACACCGGCGGCCTCAGTAGGTGTTGCGATTCCGGCATAGATGCAGCCCAGCACCAGAACGATGATGGCAATGGGGGCGATGACCTTTTTAAACACCCGCATCTTCTCGCCCCAGGAGGGACGCTCGGCCTTGGGGATGCCGGGGCCCAGCTTGGGATTGATGGCACAGCGGATGCCGATATAGATGATGAACAGCAGGGCCAAGCCTACGCCGGGCAACGCACCGCCGGCAAACAGCCAGCCTGCGGACACGCCGGTATAGGAAGACATGATGATCATGATGGTAGAGGGCGGGATAATGGGGCCCAGGCAGCCACCTGCCAGCACGGGGCCAGTGGCCAACGCTTTGTCATAACCACGGTCCAACATAGCTGGCAGTGCAATCAGCCCCATCATGATGGTAGCGGTGGCCGCCACACCGCTCATAGCGGCGATGACTGCTGTGGTGGCCACTGTGGCCATAGCCAGACCGCCATTGATACCGCCAAGCCACTTGTGGAAGAATTCGTAGATGTCTCCGCCGATGCCGGAGGTCTGGAGGAACGCCGCCATCAGAGCGAACATGGGGATGGCCAGCAGGGACTCCGACTGCATCTGATAAACAAATGCTGCGTTCAACACATTCAGCAGGCCAGAGCCGTAGAACACCAGCAGGATGACTGAAGCCACGCTCATCATGGCAAAGCAGATGGGGATGCCTAGCGCCATCAGGGCTACCAGCCCCAGCAGCAAAATGATAATATCAGGACTCACTGTATGTCCTCCTTTCCGGTTTCGTCAGGCAGATGCTCAGCGGACTTCACGATTTCAATTGCCTCCGCGACTTCGTTGGAGTTGTTGGTGAGTTCAATCTTGCCTGCCATAGCGGCTACATTCTTGATAAGCTCACTGATGGCTTGAATGAACATCAGTGCAGCGCCCAGAGGCACCCAAAACCGGATGGTCCACATGGGAGACCCCCACACGGAAGAGATCCGTTCATTGAGGCGGAAGGACAGTAGGAAGATGTTTATGCCGTAGATAAATACCAGCCCCATACAGATCAGGACCAGAATGGCGGTGGCGATATTGATACCGCAGCGGACTTTGACAGGGAATTTATTATAAAGCAGATCCACTCGCACCAGGCCGCCCTTCCAATAGCAGTATCCGCCGCAGGCCATCAGCATCAGGCCCCAGATCTGGATAATCAGCTCCCATGCCCAGACGGTTGGAGACTTGAGGACATAACGTGAGAATACCTCAAAGGCGGTGAGGCAGATCATGGGCAGAAGAATCCAGGCGAAGATTCTGCCAATGGTCCGATTAATGGCGTCAATGCCGCCTGATAATTTCAATAGTGCGTTCATGTCTCACTTTCCCTTCTCTTGAATTCTATTTTTCTGTGAGGAACGCGCGGACTCAGTAATCCACTTGGCGGCCATAGTCACGGTTTTGCTGCTTGATGATCTCGATACCGCGGGCCATACGCTCGCTCTTGGCGGCCAGCTCTTCCCAGGTCTGGGTGACAGCAATTTCACGCATCTCGGCCAGGACGTCATCAGGCAGCGGAGACAGCTCAGTGTAGCCGCCCTGGATAGCGTCTCGAACACTTTTCTCCGTACCAACCACATGGGCCTGGCCGATGACGCCGATGTTGGCCAGCCGGATGGTCTCGTCCACGATGCTCCGCAGGTCCTCAGGGAGCTTGTTCAGGCTGTCCTGATTCACCACGGTGGCCATTTGGCAGAAGCACATGGAGGGGCTGAGGGCGTACTGCGCCACCTCGCGGATGTTGTTGGAGTCACTCAGAGAGGACCAGCCATACAGAGCGCCGTCAATGGTGCCCAGCTGCAGGGCCTGATAGACCTCTGTGCCGGCGATGTTGGTGGGAGAGGCCCCCAACGCAGCCAGGAAGTCGCCCCACACGCCCAGAGCGCGGATCTTTTTGCCGTGGAAGTCCTCCAGGCTCTCTACCTGGAAGTTTGCCAGGACGTTGTAGTTGGGCTCATGGGCATTCCAGTAGTATTTGAGATTCAGTTCTCCGTAGGCCTCCTGGATCACATCCAGCAACCCATAGTTCTCCATTACGTCATAGATTTCGGCGGAGCTCTCCCATGCAAAGGGGATGCCGCAGGCCAGATCCGCCTCCGGAATCAGGCCGGAGAAGGTGGAGCCGAAGATGACGGCACAGTCAAAGGCATTTTGCGAGAGATAGGTCAGTATATCGGAGGTCTGGCACAAAGCGCCCGGCTCATACAGCTCCACCTGAAGGCGGCCATTGGTAGCGGTCTCCAGAGCCTCCTTCAGGTTGGTGGCCATATCGCCCTGCAAGGAATTCAGGGAGTAGCTGCTCTGCAGGCGCCAGGTGATCGTCTCGCCACCGGAGGAGCTCTCTCCCACGCCTGAATCGCTGCCAGCGGTATCGCCGCCGCAAGCAGTCAGCAACGTCAGCGACATACACAGTGCCAGAATCAGCGCAAACAGTTTTTTTGCATTCTTTCTCATGATCCTTCCTCCTAAAGTCTTGTATGGGGGATGTGTTTTACTGGCCGGTATACTGCGGCTCCCGCTTTTCCAGGAAGGCGGAAACACCCTCCTTGAAATCCGCATGACGAGCCATGTAGCGGGTGTAAGTCACCTCCAGCTCATCCTTCCGGTGGATCTGGAAATCCTCCTGCTCATTCATGCAGGCTTTCAGGTACCGCAGCACCAGGGGACCACGGCGGCACAACTCCCGCGCCTTGTCCATGGCCGCGGGCATCAGTTCCTCCAGCGTGTCTACCACCATGGTGACACCGCCGTACTTGTCGTGGAGCTCTTCTGCGGTGATGAAAGTGCCGCAGTAGCTCATATCCCGCTGGATCTGGGGGGGCAGAATACGGGCCAGATGGGCGCTGCCGCCCACCACGCTGAGCTTTGCCTCCGGTGCGCCGAAGAGGGTCCCCTTCACGGCGATAGAGATATCCGCACCGGCGGGGTAGCACACGCCGCCGCCCAGGCAGTGGCCGTGAACTGCACAGATCAGGGGAACCCGCAGTTCATAGAGGGCCTGAGCACCATCGTAATAGACCTCCTGGGTATTGGTGACATCCTTATCCAGGATGCTCTGATAGAATCGCTTGATGTCCACGCCCACGCAGAAGGTTTTGATGTCGGAGTGCATAATGCACACCCAGATGTCGTCCTCATGGTTGATGTAGTCACACAGCAGCAGGATCTCCTCCTGCACCACGCCATCCGCCGCGTTCACCGGCGGGTTGTGAAGGGTCATGACAGCGATGTGATCCTCCACGGACAGAAATACCTTCTGCAGGGTATGGCCATTGACGGTTTCAATCTGTTTGGCAGACATTTTACTGATCCTCCTTGCCATAGCGTTCATAGTAAGCTTCCCACAGCTGATCCCGGAACTTGGGATGGGCGATGCTGATCAGGAGCCTGGCCCGCTCCCGCAGGCTCTTGGCCCGCAGGTTGGCGACGCCGTATTCCGTCACGATGTAGTGGACGTCCGTACGGGTGGTGGTGACAGTGGTGCCGGGCTCAAACACCGGGACGATCCGGGACACTTCCCCGTGCTTGGCCGTGGAGGGCATGGCCAGAATGGCTTTGCCGTCGGGACACATGGCCGCGCCGCGGACATAGTCCAGCTGACCGCCGATGCCGGAGAATTGCTTGGTGCCCATGGACTCGGAGTTCACCTGACCGTTGAAGTCCACCTGTAGGCAGGAGTTGATGGACACCACTTTGGGATTCTGGCAGATCACGGCGGGGTTGTTCACGTAGTCCACAGTCCGCATCATCACGTCCGGATTGTCATCCACAAAGTCGTAAAGCTTTTTGGAGCCCATCAGGAAGGCAGCCACCATCTTGCCCTTGTCCAGTCGCTTGTTGGCACCGGTGATGACCCCCTTCTGGTACAGATCCACCACGCCGTCGGAGAACATCTCGGAGTGGATGCCCAAATCCTTCTTGTCCCCCAGGAACTTCAGCACCGCATCAGGGATGGTGCCGATGCCCAGCTGCAATGTAGAGCCGTCCTCCACCAGGGAGGCCACATTCCGGCCGATGGCTTCCTCCACTTCGCCGATGGTGCCTCCGCCCAGCTCCGGCAGAGGCGTGGATGCCTCCACACAGCAGGTCAGCTGGGAGACGTGAAGGAAGGACTCCCCCATGGTGCGGGGCATCTGGTCGTTGACCTGGGCAATGACCATTTTGGCGTTCAGGCAGGCGGGCTTGGTGCCGCCCACGGAGACGCCCAGGGACACATAGCCGTGCTTGTCCGGCGGAGTGACGGAAACCATCGCCACGTCAATGGGGAAGGTGCCGTCAGAGAAGAATCGGGTGGACTGGTGGAAGAAAAAGGGTGTGTAGTCCGCCCGTCCTTCCTGCACAGCCTTGCGGGTTGGGCCGCCCACAAACATGGCATTGTGGCGAAGGTGCCCCTTCATCTTGGGATCGCAGTACTCCCCTTTTCCCATGGGAACCCAGTGGACGATCTCCACATCCTTATATTGCTCATAGTTTCGCACCAGCGCATCCACCAGGACGGGGGGTTCATTGGCCGCATGGCCGAAAAAGACCCGGGAACCATCGGGGATCTGCCGGACGGCCTCATCTGCCGTCATTAATTTGGAAGCATAGAGTACCTTCCAGTCTTCCATCTCTTGTACCTCCTTAAAATCTCACATATTTCATCGATGGTATGTCTGGCGGGGGATTTCCGCCACCAACACATTCCGTTGGAATTCGACAAATCATTATAGCAAAAATCTTGCCAATTTAAAAAAACATTCCAGCGAAAAGCCAGAAACCCCTATGACTGTATGGAATTGCGGTTCCTCCCAAAATTCAAAAAAGATCGAATTATTTTCCATGACGGAAACGGGGCCTCGATTATGTGAAAAAAATTGCAATTTTGTGTTCCAAAATTGGAACGAATTTTGAGCAGAGTGCTCCGAAATTGGAACTTGTGAAAACATAAGATTTATGATATAGTCATTTTTGTTAAAAACAAAGCAAAGATGATATGAGTTTTGACGATAAAAAGTGTGATTTCAAATTTGAAATTGCACAAAAGAGCAAAAGGCGAAGGGAGGTGTTCCATTTTTGGAGCAAAAGCAGGTGCGCTTGCAGTTTTCCCATGAGACCATGGAGGAACTGCGCAAGCGAGTTTTGGATTTGGAAGAACAGAACCGTGTCCTGGATGCTTTTATCGAGAACTCTACGGATGCCATCCAGATCTCAGACCGGAATCTGGTGACGCTGCGGATCAACCGGGCTTATGAGGTCCTCACCGGGATTCGGAGAGAGGAGTTAGTGGGGGTGCCGGTGGAGCAGTTGGTGAGAAACCATCTGATTTCCGAATCCTGCGGTGCTATCGTAGCAAAGACCAAAAAGCCACACACCATTGTGCAGACCTTCTATCGCACAGGGCGCAGTGCACATGTGTCCTGCACGCCGGTATTTGATAGCTGCGGTGAGATTGAATTCTATATCTGTAATGACCGGGATTTGGACGAAATCAGCTCTTTGCAGCAGGAGCTTGATAAGATCCGGGGACTGAATGACCAATATCTCCAGGAACTGGAGAGCATCAAGGCCCGGATGGGTGGCCAAAGCAAACTGATTGTGGCCGATAAGGAGATGCTGAAGGTGCTGGCCCTGGCCGCCCGGATAGCCAAGGTGGACTCTACCGCCCTTCTGCTGGGAGAAACCGGTGTAGGTAAGGATGAGATTGCCAGATTCATCCACCAGAACAGCGGGCGGTCCAACCGGCGGTTTGTTCCCATCAACTGCGCTGCCATCACAGAGTCTCTCTTTGAGAGCGAACTCTTTGGACATGAAGGCCATGCCTTCACCGGCGCTGGCAGCAAAGTGAAGCCAGGCCTTCTAGAGGCAGCAGATCACGGAACGCTGTTTCTGGATGAGGTCGGCGAGCTGTCTCTGAATATGCAGGCCAAACTGCTCCATGTGCTGCAGAACCGCTCCTTCATCCGCGTGGGCGGCAACGAACCCATACAGGTGGACATCCGAGTGATCGCCGCTACTAACTGCGACTTGGAAGAGATGGTGCAGCAGAAACGCTTTCGGGAGGACCTGTATTACCGGCTGAATGTCATGCCGATCCATATTCCGCCGCTCCGGAAGCGAAAAAATGACATCATTCCTCTGGCTCAGCATTTTCTGGATTACTACAATCAAAAATACGACTTTCATCGGAAACTGTCCCCAGCAACCTGCTTTGCGTTGCTGAACTATCGGTGGGAAGGGAACGTCCGCCAGCTGAAAAACAGCATTGAGCAGGCGACCATCATCACGGATACAGACTTGATTCAGCCGGAGAGCTTGCCGATGAACGTGGCGGGTCCGGAGCCTGTTCAGGATGCTCCGGCAGAGGCAGGACTGAATGAGATGCTGGAGCGTATGGAACTGCGGTATCTCCAGACATTCTACGAGCGGTACGGAAGTATCCGTAAGGCTGCGGAACGCCTGAAACTTCCGCCCACTACGTTCCTACGCCATTGGGAACGGCTACGGCAGAAATATGGAACCTCTTCAGCAGAAGGCAAAGAATGAGGATCTGACGAAATAAACATCCGCTAATGCAATGTGGATACTATGTATTCAAATTCCAAAATGCAATATGAAATGAGTTGGGCCACGGGATGCTTGGAATGCGGGCAACTCTATGTAAATGGCACAGACCTTTGGACCCATGTGGGGAGCTGGGTAAAATCAGCGGGGCGGCTCGTGCGGCTCTGTTGATTCTTTGTACAAGACCATCCGGGCTTTCTTGTGGGCAAGCATCTCGTCCAGCTATACGGCGGCTGCAGTTCTGGGCAGAAGCCCGGCCCCACTTGGGACGACCACGGGGTGGAGGACTGGAAGAAGCCCCCCTCTGTTTGGTATGTGAGCCGCTGTGTGGGGCGAATGGGGACGGGATAGCCGTGCCCCCCACAAAAGTCATCCTACGGCTGGGCGGAAGTGGGGAGTGGAAGTGTGAGATTGCCATGGAAACACATTTTTCCCCAGAATCGGGGGTGGCTCCACCAGTTGAAAGCATAGCGGTCGCCCTCCGGCCAGATCACAACCGCCCGCAGTACAGGCAGTTGCGGGAGTTTTCTAGGCGGCCGAAAGCAGGACCAAAAACAGAGGGATCGGCTCATCTTTAGGGTCACTTTTCTGGAATACTTAGAAGCACAAACAAAAAGTATGGGTCACCGCTGGGATGCACACAGCTTCCTAGAGCTATGCCCCACGCTTCCGGCAGGGACGTCCCATCAGGAAGTGCGGAACCGAAAGCAACGCTACGGATTCTGACCAGACAACCAAGTTGTTACTTTTCTGATAATAGATGCTGCATCCCCCGGCTATTGAGCCAGCGTCGTGATATGGTGTGTCGCTGATAGGAAGCGGCACTAGGCGAGTGGTTTGAAAACTACGCAAAGATTAAGGGTCGCTCCTCCCCCCACCAGACCTGCCGGGGGTACATCGATAACCATATCAAGCCGAATATCGGCAAAGTTCCGCTGGAAAAACTCACTTCTCTGGAGTTACAGAAGCTCTACAAGAAGCTGTTGACCAGCGGGAGAATTGACAGAGTAGAGAGCAGGCACTAGGCAAAGGGGCTGAGCCCCAAAACAGTGCGGAACATCTGCCAGATCATCGCCTCAGCCATGAAACTGGCAAAGAAGCAGAGAATTATCGTAGCAGATCCCGCCGAAGCTGGAACATCGGGAGATGAAAACACTGCCCATTGAACAGATGGACTCCTTCCTTAGAGAGGCCAGAGACAGCGGGGTATTCGAGATGTACTACGTGGAGTTGGCAACCGGTCTCCGGCGAGGCCAATTGCTCGGCCTGAAGTGGGAGGACATCGATTTCGAACATGACAACCTCCAGGTGAAACGGCAAATCGCCCGGATCAATGACGAAATCGTAAAAGCACACCCGAAAAGCAAGAACGCCTACCGGACGCTGCCGCAAGCGGAGGATACCATCCAGGTTCTGAAACAACAGAGGAAGAAAACCGTCAGCAGTCCCTGAGTGTTTCCCTCACCCACCGGCGGTCCCATCTCGCCGGATAGTTTGCTCCACCAGGTACTGAAACGAGCGGGGCTGCCTCGGGTCAGATTCCACGATCTCCGGCACACCTTCGCCACGCTGGCCTTCCAGAACGGCGTGGACACCAAGGTGGTGTCCGGGATACTGGGGTACTTCAGCGCGGGTTCACCCTGGACACTTATGCCCATGTCACAACAGCAGCCCAGAAGGAGGCAGCAAAAACCATGGAAAGGGTCCTGACGGCAACACTGTAAACAAAAAAATCTTCCCCGAAAGCGGAAAAGTCCGGAGGCGGTATTTCCGCCTCCGGGCGCGTTTTTTGACCCATCTGGGTCATGGTTTGGGTCACCCCGGTGTCCAGAAAATGGGGATGTCCAAAAAAGTTGCAAACGGGCAGAGAAAATCGCCGCTTTCCGGGTGGGAAGCGGCGATTTTATGGTTGCGGGGGCTAGACTTGAACCAATGACCTCCGGGTTATGAGTCACTAATCTAGTGGCCCGTAATCCGGAGGTCGTTTTTCTGTTTTTGCCTTTCATATCAGGCGATACAGCGCCCGACAGCAAAGCACGTTCCGTAGAGCCTGTGTGTCAGTTTTTTCCCTTTTAATTTTAACTATTTTATCCCACTTGCAAAATAACCGCAAACACAGATTTGGCCTTGATCTGCCGTGCTGATTCGAGGCAACTGCAATTACCAAAAACCGCACGACCATGTGGGAAGGCTTACCCCGCTTCGAACTAAGTAAGGATATTTCAAGAAATAAAGCGAAGCTATCCTTCTCATTTCTTAAGCCATGGAACTGGGCAGGGCAAGCACCACATCCAGCTATACGCCGTCTCAGTTCCGAGCAGAAACCTGGCCCAACTTTGGGGGACCAACAGCCCGAAGGACAGAAAAAATCCAGATCTTGTTTGGCCGTGTGAGCCTCTGTGTGTCCTTTGGACTGTTTGCCATTAGAAGAGAATTTGACCTGAACCAGAAACATGTGATATGATGCCTTAGTTTGGAATTGTCTGGGGAGAAGTGCGTGGCTGATGAGTTTGAAGTTGTTACCCACCACACGATTTAGGAAAAATTGAGTTTCCCGCAAAAAGCAGGGGATAGAGGACTGCTGTGGGAAGTCCGGAAGCCTGTTCAAAAAGCCCCACAGTACGGGGCAATGTCATTAAGTTAAGCGTTTTCCGAAGGAACGGCGCACAAAGTAGTAATTTATTTCGCACAAATTGGGGGAGACTTAAAAAGCGAAAGTTAAGAACAGGGGTGCCCCGGTTCTTAACTTAGTGACATTGCAGCACAGTTTTTTGAATCAGTATTTCCTGTTTTTTTGAACAAAAAGGCCACAATTCGACTTTTGCGTTCTCAGGACAGGCCAATTCCCAGACACTACGATTGCCACAGAGCGACAGGAACTTAAAGGGAGACTTGGAGTCAAAAACTTGGAACATACTAGCCATTCTTCATCTTGGTATTGCCAGGATTTGTCTCGTCATGCTATAATATATGTTAATTATAGTATACAGCGTTGCAGATTTGTTTTCGGTTTATGGTTTCTGAAATTTTCCAGATGAACTCCATCCGGAAGAATCTTTTGTGAAGAGGTTTTATCAGATATGTCTTACAAAAGACTGGTATATCAAGAGGTCGCGGCGCAGGGAAACTCTCTGGACCCTCTTCTCACTAATAAGCAGGAGTATGCGTATCAGTGGCTAAAAAGCTCGATTATTGAGAATAAAATCAAGCCGTCTACCCTGCTGGTTGAGCGGCATCTGAGTGAAATGCTGCATATTAGCCGGACCCCGGTCCGTACTGCACTTATGCGCCTGGCAGATGAGGGTTTTGTTGTGATCTCGCCCGGGCGAGGTATGGTGGTGGCGCCCCTATACAAACATGATGTCGTAGATGTGTACACCCTTCGGAAGGCCCTGGATGTTCTGGCAATTGAATTGTATATTGGACGTGCAACAAAGGCGTCCATTCAACAGATGGCAGATGCTTTTGATGCGATGGAAGAGGCTTATCATCTCGAAGATTACGCAGAAGTTGCCCAGCAAGACGAGGTCTTTCACGGTATTTATATTCACAACACGGGAAACGGCAGATTAGAGGCGATGCTGGATGGGCTGAAAGACCAGTCCAACCGGATGCGGCATCTCGTTCAAGAAGACCATACCCGCATCATGGCCTCCAGGCGGGAGCATCAGGCGATTTTAGAGGCCGTCGAGGCCAAAGATGTTGAGAAGGCATGTGAAGCTGTTCAACAACATATGATATCGACCATGGAGTACCATCTTCAAAAATTAAAAAATGATGAATCTGCCACATAATTGTGCGGATTTCAGGAAAATGCAGCCTGCTTCCATAAGGAAAGCAGGCGTATTTTTTTCTGATATATAAAAAGTCTGAATGCTGCGGAATCGCTTGAATCAGAAATAATACTAGGAATACCGAGATTCGGAGCAGAATACACATAAGAATTAGGACTGGACATAGAAATTTGTTAAAAGTGTATATATTTTTTGATCCGAATGTTACAAAAAATAGAATTGATCCCCAGAGCCCATTAAGTATATTGACAAATTCATAAGCCAAATGGTATTCTTGGTATACCAAAAGAACCAAGCAAATTAAAGCGATATATGCGCAGGGAGGAATCAAAATGGTATACGGCACCAAGGGGACGATGCAGGTCGATTATGAAGACCGGATTGACTTTACACGAATGCGGGAGTACCGCGAGGGACGGATTCAGAAGCTCCTGGAAAAGTCTGACTTTTCCTGCCTGATTCTGTTTGCCACAGAGAACAAACGGTATGCAACATCCACGGCGGTAGCCTCTCCAGAAGTCGATAATATGGGAAGGTATGCCATTGTCCCCCGCGGCGGCAAACCTTATATTTTTGGATTCGGCTCCGAGGTCGCCAATGAGCGGATTAACTGCTCTTGGATTAAAAATCGGGCCTATCCCGCTCATACAACAATGTTTGGCGCTCTGCCTGCCAGCTGGGGCATGGATGGCGGACATCTGGATAAATTTGAGGCGGATCTCCGAATGGTGATGGAGGAAAATCATCTGGATCCAAAGGCCCCCATCGGTGTAGACAAGATCGACGGCCAGTTGATGGCGGAACTGACGAAGCGAGGTTATAAGCTGGGCGATGGCGAAGAAATCATGTGTGCCGCCCGTGAGATCAAAAACGAGGACGAGATCCAGATCATGATGCAGGCTGCCGCCAGTGTGGACGCAGCTTTCTATCAAATGGCCCGTGCGCTGCATCCCGGCGTGAAGGAGAATGAGTTGCAGGCAGTAGCCGCCGCAGAGCTGCATCGGCAGGGATCACAGTGGATACATAATATCCAGATGACCTCTGGCACCCGGGCACATCCCCACCCGCATCTGTCCTCTGATCGTGTGATCCAGCCTGGCGATATGGTATTTGCGGATCTCTGCACATTGTTCAATGGCTACCACACCTGTTATTACAGGACGTTGTGCTGCGGTGAACCCTCTGACCAGGCAAAGCGAGTGTATGACAGTGCCTATCAGATGTTGCTGGCCGGAATTGATAAATGTCGGGTAGGCAACACCACAGCAGATATCGTGAATGCATGGCCTGATTTCAAGCACTGGGGCTTTAAAAATGAAGGTGAGGCATTTGGCTTGGCATTTGGCCATGGATTGGGCGTATGCCTGTGGGAGCGGCCCATGATCGAGCGTAGCTTCTCTCTGGAGCATCCTGTGGAGCTGCAGGAAGGCATGGTCATCGCTGTGGAGACCTATGATGGCGAGGGGCATGTGGGCGCCCGCATCGAAGACGAGGTGGTCATCACCAAAGACGGCCCTCTGGTAATCTCCAAGTTCCCCAAAGATAAGCTTCTGGCCTGCCCTATTCTGTAAAGTCTTTCTTGTGTAGCTCTGGCACGGGTGTGCTGATATGTGATATTTAAGGAGGATCTTTTATGGCAAGCATTCAGGGAAAAGTTGCAATCGTAACCGGCTCTGCAAGAGGTATCGGCGCTGGTATTGCTGCCAGATTTGGTAAGGAAGGCGCAAAGGTTATCTGCCTGGACCGCAACCCTGCCGCGGAGACCGTGAACCACATCAAATCCAATGGCGGCGACGCTATGGCTATTCAGTGCGATATTTCTAAGCAGGCCAGTATTGAAGCCGCTGTTCGGCAGGTCTTGGATACTTATGGCACCATTGATATTCTTGTCAACTCCGCAGGTTTGTCCAAGATGGCATCTATCACAGATGCTACTGAGGCAGACTGGGATTACGTGAACAATGTCACTCTGAAGGGCACCTGGCTGATGATCAAAGGTGTAGCACCCACTATGAAAGCCAACAAAAGCGGCAAGATTATCAATATCGCCTCCATTTCCGGCTGCGTTGCCTTTGTGGATCAATCCATCTATTGCGCCGCCAAGGGCGGTGTGGTCAATATGACGCGTGAGCTGGGTGTCGAGCTGGCGCCTTTCGGCATCAATGTAAACGCGATCTGCCCCAGTGTTGTAGATACACCCCTGTTTATCGACATCAATTCTCCGCTGGAGGGCAAATTCCTTCAGGACTGCATTGACGGCCATCCCATTGGCCGGATCTCTACTCCGGATGACATTGCCGGCCCCGCCGTCTTTCTGGCCTCTGATGATGCCAGCTTTATCTGCGGTCACATTCTGATGGTTGACGGTGGCTGGACCGCAAAGTAATTGGCATCATCGTTTGGCGTGTTTTTGAACTTTGAAATTCCCGGGCATTTGTTAAAACAAATGCCCGGGACTAATAAGGAGGAGTTGCTGTCATGGCAAATCTGAAAATTGGCACCATCGGGCTCGGACGCCTGGGTTACCATCATACCAAAAATGTGACTCGGACATTTGGCGCGGAATTGGTAGCAGTTGCAGATGCTTTCCCAGATGCTTTAAAACGGGGTGAAACGGATTTCGGAGTAAAAGGTTATGCAGACTACCATGATCTGATCAATGACCCTGAAGTGGAAGCCATTGTCATTGCAACGCCGACCCAGACTCACTATGAGGTATTGATGGCGGCAATTCCCAGCGGAAAGCCGATCTTCTGTGAAAAGCCCATTACCTTTGAGCTTGACGAGGCGGAGAAGATCGTAAAAGAAGTTGAACGATACAACGCCTTTGTCATGATCGGCTATATGCGCCGGTACGACCCTGCTTACATGGCCGGAAAAAAGATGATCGAAAGCGGCGAATGCGGTAAGCCCATCTATGTCCATGACTGCTGCAGAGATCCCAAAGGACCTCCCCCCAACTATGTCCCGCAGAGCGGCGGTCTGTTTGTGGATATGGGTGTACATGATTTGGACATCGTCCGCTGGATGATGGGCTGCGAGATCACGGAAATCTATTCTCGCGGCAGTGTACTGAAATACGACTTCCTCAATGAATTGAACGATGTGGATCATGGCCAGATGCTGCTGAAGTTCGAAAATGGTGCTCTGGGAATGATCGAGGTCTGCCGCAATGGCAATAATGTTTATGAATGCCGTACAGAGGTCGTTGGTAAGGAGAAGACCATTCTGGTTGGGCAGGACCGTCTGACCAATGTGACAATGATCGGAGACCGCAGCCGCACCACAGATATGTCTGACTGGGTTCTGGAACGCTTTAAGGATGCCTATGAAGGCGAATTGCAGGCATTTGTTGACTGCGTCCGGGCAGGCAACCCCTCTCCCGTAGACGCCTATGACGGGCTGGTCGGTATCAAACTGGCCCTGGCTGCCACCGAATCTTACCGCACAGATAAACCAGTACAACTAACTTATTGAAAAACAGAGTAAACCACAGAGAACTCACTGATACTACGCATAATATAAAAAGGTAGGTGAAATATCAGCGATGTTTACTGCTATCAGTATGGCTATATGCTTGCTGGTCGTCTTTGTCTATGTGGTCTATAAAACCAGACAGATCAATGTCAGCGGCAGTGACGGATACTTTCTGGCAGGCAGATCTCTGACAGGCGGCGTAATTTGTGCCACAATTCTGCTGACAAACCTCTCTACTGAGCAACTGGTAGGCCTGAGCGGACAGGTCTATTCCTCCAACATGGGTCCAATGGCCTGGGAAGCTCCTGCTTGTATCGGCGCAATCGGCTTAGCATTTATCTTCCTGCCCCACTATTTCCGGCAGGGTGTTATGACTGTCCCAGAGTTTTTAGAGACCAGATATGATGCAGGCGTCAAAAAGCTGGTTGCTTTTTTGCTGCTTGCCACATATTTGCTGACATTCCTGCCGACCGTACTTTATTCCGGCGCGCTGGTTTTTGAACAGATGTTCAATGTCGGCGAGATCCTGAATATCAGTCATTTCACTGCGGTTGCACTGGTCACGTTTATCTTGGGTTTGGTAGGGGCTTTTTATACCATTGTTGGCGGTGTTAAAGCCTCTGCCTCTGCGGATACCATTTATGGCATCCTCTTCGCGATCGGTGGCTGCGCCGTGCCGATTTTTGCCTTAATCTTCTTGGGAAACGGCAACTTTTTAGATGGCTTCCAAGCCCTTCTGTCCAGGGTCCCGGCTGAGAAATTTACCGCAATCAACTCAGCAACCGCTACTGCGCCCGAGGTCCCCTGGCCGATTTTGTTTACTGGCATGGTGTTTAACATGCTGTACTATTTTGGATGTAATCAATCCCTTGTACAGCGGGCTCTGGGAGGAAAAAGCCTGGCAGAAGCCCAGAAGGGCGCCCTGTTGTTCGGCCTGATTAAGGTGTTCTGTCCTCTGATCCTCTGCTCTACAGGACTGTTTGCCTATGCGATCTTTGGCGATACGATCGAAGTGGCTGATATGGCGTATCCTATGGTGGTTGCAGAAGTCCTACCTGCCCCCCTGCTGGGCTTTGTCGGAGCCGCTATTGTTGGCGCAATCCTGAGTTCCTATGCCGGTACACTGAACTCCTGTGTAACGTTGTACTCTCTAGAGTTTCATGAAAGCATTTTCAAAAAGAAGCTCAGCGACAAAGGGCTGGTCCGTGTAGGCCGAATCAGCGGTGTGATCATTGCAATCATTTCCATAGGCATTGCACCGTTCATCATGTATGCGCCTTCCGGCCTGTACGATTTTCTGCAAAGATTTTTTGGCACGTTCAATGCTCCTACACTGGCGGTTGTTCTGTATGCGATTTATTCCCGCAAGGTTACACCGCTGGCCGCAAAGGCTGCGTTCTGCGTACATATCCCCCTGTACTGGCTGGCGACGCTATTGCTGCCACAGGTCCATTACCTCTATTTCTTTGCGATTCTCTTCCCGTTTGATGTGTTGGTGATGTATGTTATCACCAAGCGGCACCCCCGAACAGAACTGATTGAGATTCAAGAAAAAGCACAGGTTGATATGACCCCCTGGAAATACGGCAAATTAGTTGCTGTTTTGTCGATTTTAGCACTGCTGGGCATGTACTTTGTTTTCTCTCCGCTGTGTTTAGCAAAGATATAATTTGTGCTAAATTTTACTTTCATTTTATCTCCTAATTGGAGATATTTCCGAAAATTATATGGCCCTGTGTTTTCAGCACAGGGCCATATAATTTTATACATCAGAAGCCGGTCCCACTTTGAGCAGTCAAAGGCCCCAGGGCGGTGAGACGCTCCCCCGTTTGGCTTTGTGAGCCGCTGTGTGCCCTCTTTCATCAGAGGGCACGCAACAGCCTCTTCCCGCGTCCGCTCTTTTGGGGGCAGTTTGGACCTTATTTCAGGAATTTGAGGAGAACGAAAGAAAAGGCATTCGGCTATGGATTTATCAAGGATTAAAAATGCACTTATTTGAATAAGTTCATATTCAATAAATGTGCATAAAGGTGCGGCCCCACGCTGCATGGATCGGCCAGTGCCGTAGGATAAAGGCCGTAGGCACGGGCGTCCTCTGGCCAGATTACAACTGCCCGCAGCACGGGCGGTTGCGGGAGTTTTTCAGGTGGCCAAAAGCACGAGCAAAAAGTATAGGTCACCGCTGGGATGCACACAGCTTCCTGGAGCTATGCCCCACGCTTCCGGCAGGGACGTCCCATCAGGAATTGTGGAACCGAAAGCAACGCTACGGATTCCGACCAGACAACCAAGTTGTTGCTTTTCTGGTAATAGATGACGTATCCCCCGGCTATTGAGCCAGCGTCATGATATGGTGTGTCGCTGATAGGAGGCGGCGCAGCTACATAAGAGCCCTGCACACACGGTTCTACCGGGAGCCGGAGCTTTGGAGTACCCGGGCGGCACTGGAACACACCTGCAGAAAAATCAAAGGAAGATTATGGAGCAAGACCAGGAAATTCTGTTACAGCTGGCGGATCGGGAGAACGAACTGCGGGTGGAGACCTCCCTGGCACCTTTATCGCCGGGTTTCAGCTGGGCATGGGGATTGCTGGAGGACTGGAGCCCTATTCTTTCGAAGACGCGGAAGAAAAGCAAGCCACAGAGTGGGTGAAAACAGGGCGTCCCCACGTCAAAGATTGATATGGTATACAAAGAGAAAGAGCTGCCGCTGGCAGCTCTTTCTTAAATTTCTGATAACAGTAGCTGTAAGCCCTGGCTGTTTCTTTTCTGTGGTATTGTGTGTCGTTGAAAGAGAGGCGGATGCCATGGCAAAGAAGCGAGCCAACGGAGAGGAAGATGCCTCTGCCGGAGGACGCGATCCGGGCCATTTTTACCCAGCTGTAATTTTAAGCCGATCAATACATCTCCGTGAGCTTTTGATAGGTTTCTACCCGGCGATCCTGCAGATAGGGAACATCCGTTGCCCGGTGATAGGCCACATCGTCCAGATCCACGGTTTGTACCAACAAAAACTCTTCATCCACAGGCGCTTCTGCCAGAAGATGTCCACGATAGTTATAAATCTTGTTATTGCCAAACATATAACAGTCATCCTCAGTTCCAACGCGGTTGATTCCTGCCACAAAGCAGCAATTTTCTAGGGAGCGGGAGCCGAAATAGGTGTCCCACATATCCTTATCACGGATAGGGAACGCACTGGGGCAGAGAATCAGCTCCGCCCCGGACAGTGCCAGGATCCGGGAGACCTCTGGAAACCCGCCGTCATAACAGATCATGAGACCCACCGTGCCGAAATCCATGTGGAACACAGGGTACCGGTCACCAGCCCTGAACCAAAAGCGCTCTCCCGCCCACAGGTGGGTCTTGTTATAGGTCCCCATAAGCTGACCATTTCTGGAAATCACAATCAGGCCATTGTAGAGCAATCCCGGGATCTCGCTCTTGAGTACAATAGGGGCAACAATATACATGCTGTATTTTTTCGCAAGTTCCGCCAGAAAGCAGAAGGTGGGGCCATCCGGCTCCTCCGCCACATCGATGTATTTGGGCCCGATCAAAGCAGGACTGTAACCGGTTGAGAACATCTCCGGAAAGCAGATCAGGTCGGCATGTTGCTGGGCAGCCTGCTCGATAAAGGTCTTTGCCTTCTGCAGGTTTGCCTCCTTGTCCAGCATGACGCAGTCCATCTGCACCAGTGCGATTGTCGCGTTTCTACTCATAGCATTCACCTTTCTTTCCATTTTCCAAGGGCGCAGAGCCCCCCGGTCCCGCCGCAGCGTTCAGAACATACCTCCGCCCAGTCGGGAGACAGGTTTTTCACACGATTGTATAATCCCCATCACCGTTTTCTGCCAGAGAAGACGAAAACAGTTTTCGGGCCAATCCAATCAGCTCCGCTGTATCACCAGTGCCGCAGGTCTCATAGGGCGAGTGCATAGCCAGCTGCGCAATTCCCACATCCGCTGTCTTGACAGGGACATGCTGAACAGAGATGTTCCCCAAAGTGGTCCCGCCGGGAATATCCGAGTGGTTGGTAAACACCTGGAGCTTCACCCCTGCCTTTTTCGCCAAGACACGGACGATTGCCGCAGAGACCGCGTCCGTGGCATACTTCTGATTTCCGCTATATTTTACCACTACGCCGCCGCCCAGTCTGGGTCGGTTGACCGGATCGCACTTGTCTGCATAATTGGGATGCATCCCGTGGGCGTTGTCGGCCGAAAGCAGGAAACTCTGGGGTAGCTTTTCCAGATATTCTCCAAAGGTCAGGCCAAGCGCCTCCGTAATCCGCCGGAGGGTGTCTTCCAGGAAGGGGGAAGCAGCTCCCTGCCTGGTGGACGAGCCGATCTCCTCGTTGTCAAACACCACATGGACCGGAAGGCTTTCCTCCGGGGCGCTCTCCAGAAAGCCGCACAGGGAGGAGAAGGCACACTGCAGATCGTCCAGTCTCGGGCTGGACATAAACTCCCGGTCCGCCCCCCAGATGCTGGGGGCTTGCCGGTTGTATACGAACAGGTCATGTCCAATCACAGACTCCGGGGAAATCCCGGCTGTTTCGGCGACAAGAGCCGTTAGATCCGGGGCCTCTGCCGCTCCATACAATGGGAGCAGATCCCGCTGCACCTTATACGCATAGCCGTCATTGACGCTCCTGTTCATATGGATGGCCAGGCTCGGGATCAGAAGCAGGTCCCTGTCCACATTGACCAACTGCATCCGCACTCCCTCAGATGTCCTCACCAGAAGGCGCCCTGCCACAGACAGCGGGCGATCCAGCCAAGGCGCCAGAAGCGCACCGCCATACAACTCTACATTCAGCTTCTTATACAGTCCCCCTACCGTGATCTCCGGGTTCTCCTTGACCTTCAGAGCGGGGGAATCGCTGTGGCTGGCCATCAACATAAAACCGCGGAAACGCTTTTTGGGAACCTGAAATGCGATGAGTGCCGAGTGGTTTCTGGTGAGGAAATACTTTCCTCCCTCCCGGAGCGTCCAGTGCTGACTCTCCAGCAACTGTTCGTATCCCGCCTCCAGCAAGATCCGCCGCTGGCCTTCGATCACATGGTAGACGCTGGGGTGCTCCTGAATAAAGCGCAGCAGTTCGCCGCTGTAATCTCGTTCCATTTTCTCAATCCTCCTTTAAGCCATATTGATCGGCTGCCCGAAACCTCCCGGCTGATAACCGGGAGGCTTCGGGCCCACAGAAAAATGTTTATACAATCTCCAACAGGACACGAGCCGCCATCGTGCGGGAGAGAATCACCGGCTTGCCGAGGGCCTGCGCAGCAAAATCACGCATCTTCCTGCTGTATCCGAAGCAATCCATCACCGCCAGATCCACCTGCTCATCTCTCAGCCGAGAAACCGCACTTTCAGACTCGCTTTCGAGATAGGGATTCCACTGAACGGGGATCACTGTCTCCACAATGGGCCTCCACTTTTTTTGAATGTCCTCTATCTGAGCCTCTTCTGGCGTGATGATTCCAATGCGTGAGAGGTTGCCCAGAGCTGCCACGACGTTGCAAATAACCTTGCTGGGATAGATCAAGGGCACCCTCGACACAAAGGTCTCCGGAAACTCTCCCGTGCACATAATCAGGATCGCGCTGACACCCTGCTCCTCCAGATCATGGATCCGCTGTTGTAGCAGCGGAAGAATTTTCTGCTCTTGCAGCATGACGCCTGTACCATCTCGCATTCTGCTGACCAAGGTGTTTCCCGTACCATCGGGCCGCAGCGTTTCCACTTCCTCCAGTGTCAATAAATCCAGTGCACCGGCCTGTATCAGTTCAACATCTCCCCGTAGGATATCGTCAAGATCCTCCATCACATCGGTTCTGGGGGCCTGACCGATGGTAATCGCACCGATCTTTTTCACTGTTCATCCGCCCCCATAGTCTGAAGGCGGCACATGCTTCCGTATCGGGTTACCAGGGCTTGGAATTCCCGCTCATCGTAAAAGCTGCACTTACCGGCACCGTATGCCTTGGCCACTTCCACCGCAAAACGTGCGGTCTCCTCCACATCTACAAAGTGAGACGCTCCCGTGGCACATCCGGCCACAGGCTGCTCGGTGGTGACTGCCACGCCGATCACTGGGGCGGCAGTCGCTGTGGCGGGCTGCAAAATGCTGTTGAGATGGAAAAGTCCGTTGCCGTAAGGGGTGATATCCTGCATGGAAACGCCAAAAGTGTAGGGGGTCTTTCCGGTGGTGCGCTGCATGATATCCAGAATATCGCTGCTGTACCGCAGGATATAGCCTTCCTTGACGGTCTGAGACACTGCAAAACCGTTGACATTGATGACGCTGTTGCCCTTTGTAGTGTCGATGGACAAAACCGCTTCCATTTTGTCGTTCACTTCCTCCCGGTTCATGGTGGCCATGTCTACGGGAGAGCCCATGAACGGAACCGGCTCATGAGGCTGCGTCGGCGCATGGGGACAGATTTGGGTGCATATGATTACATCTCCCTCCAGCGCATCACCCCTGTGCTTCATTTCCATTAACTTTGACGCGGCGGCCAGAGCACACAACGCGCCGTCGCCGTCAGAGACGTATCCAGTCACTTCCGGTCTGGCGCCAATCGCACCCAGCCGCCCCACAATGCCCATAGTGGGAGCAGTTCCCCCGGTAAGCCTTCCATTCTTTCCGGCGATGACGATTTTGATAAAATCCGTGGCGTATTTTCCGTCCCGGATAGTCTTGACTGTGATATCGTCCTCCCCCTTGCTCTGTAAATAAGCTTTAACCTCTTCCCCGCAGGCATGGGGGCTGTCCAGCAGATCAAATACTTCTATGATCTGTTTAATTAACATATGCGTTCCTTCTTCCGTTTATCGTTCGCTTTGCAAGCAAGCATAATAGGCAAAGAGTCCCTCTGCCATCACTGGGTCCACCGCTGGAATGCCGCAGCTGTTCTCAATCTCCCGGGCAATCCGAATCGTGCTCATTCCCGTACATGCCAGAGCAATACAGTTCGCGCCCTGGGCTTTCAACTCCCGCGCCTTGCGCAGCACGCTCTCCCGGCCCGCGCCTATCATCAAATCCAGTGTGCACGTCACGCCCTCAGGTCTGCCAAGGTCAATCAGATCATCTCCCAAAATTCTCCGATAGGGCTCAGGCACATATTCTGTAATTCCAATAATTCCCACCCGTTTGCCCAAGCCGCGGGCCACCGCACTCACAGCCGTTCCGGCGCCGATGACCGGAACAGAGAGCATCTCCCTCAGTTCTTCTACTGCCGGGTCATCACAGCAGCTGATCACGATGGCGTCTGCGTCCTGATGCTTCTTTGCCAACGCAATGATCTTTGGAACTGCCAGGGTTTTGGTCTTCAGATCGCAGACTCCCCGCGGTTGCTCCCCGATACAGTACGAATCCGTTCGGAGCGCAGGATAATACGCCTCGATCAGGTCTCCGTGCATCCGCAGCAGGGTCTGGTCCTCCAGCGTGACGACACGAATGACGACAATGTTCTTCCTGACCATGGTTCTATCAGGCCGCCTTCTTGGCAGTAAACTGATTGGCGATAAGCACCATCACCACGGAGCAGGCCATCGCCACCAGGGCGGAGGGAACGATCGTAGACAGCCGCACCATAAATGGCACGCCGAATCCTACGGGGGGCTCGTTCATGCACAGGCCCACCAGACAGCCCACAATGGCTCCAATGCTGGTGTCAGGCCGCACGTTGGGGATCTTATCCATCAGTTCAAATCTGTAATTGTCCGCATTTTTCAGGATATAGAAATCTGCTAGCATTGCGCCGGTAATCGGAGGCACTACTACGCAGAGAATATTCAGGAAAGGAACCAGCCAGTCGATCATGCCGATGGCGCCCAAGATGGTGGCAATCACGCCGCAGATGGCTGTGGTGACCCAGCGGGGCAGCTTGATGATGCCGTGGCAGGCATTGGTGAGGCCCAGAACGGACTGATAGAGGTTATTATCATTGGTGGTCCAGGTGGCTATCACGATGATAAAGGCCGCAATGTATCCAAAACCCAGCACATTGATCAGCGTATTGGTCAGATCATTGGACTGGAAGGCGCAGGCAAAGATTGCACCGCAGATCACTACTGCGGGATAACCAATGGTAAAGCCCAAAACGATGCCGATGGAGGAGTCCTTCACAGTCTTGGAGTATCTGGTGAAATCCTGCACAATAGACACGCCTACAATAAAGCTGCCCACCATCAAAGACACGGCGGTAGCGAAGGAGATCGGCTCAACTGGGGGTGCAGAAACGATCTCGCCGGCAGGGACTACTGTAAACGTCTTTATCACACCGCCGATCACCAGCAGGAACAACAGCGGTACACCGAACTGGGACAGAACCTTGATGCCCTTATAACCCACAATGGCCGTTATCATCATAAGTAGGCCGCCGATGACAATGCACGCCGTCAGATTTACCTCGATACCTGCCGCCAGCTTGAACATGCTGGTAATGCTGCTGCCGAAAAATGTGCACTGATAGCCGAACCAGCCGAAGTTGCACAGGGCGTTGATCAGTCCGAAAATAATCGCACCATAAGTACCGAAGGTAAATCTAGAGGAAACAGTCGAGGAAAGTCCGCTCCGGACACCGATGGCACCCACCAGGGCACCCACCACTGTCAAAATGATGCCGCCCACAAGCACTGCCGCGACAGTGGGCCAAAAGCCAAGTCCCAGGGCAATCTGGCCGCCCAGAGTGAATGCCGTCAGGCAGAAGCCAACGCCCAGCCAGACAAAGACCTGGGCCTTCCAGGTGTTTTTCTTCTCGTCGGGCACTGGGGAAAATTCATAGTCGTTGAAGGTCTCCTCTGATTCCACGCTTCTCACAGCTCTGCTTTTCTCTTCCATGTTTCGTCTCCTTTCTCAGTACACACGTTTCAGTTCCTGGAGTTTTCGAAGAACCACCTCTCACAGGAAAACATTTGTTTTCCCATAAAGTACGCCAACGGATTATTGTTTATTATAGAGCTGCCCTTTATTGATGTAAATAGCAAAAATAGCCACCATAAATTGAACAATAATTCAATTAATAGTGGCTGTTTTTATGAGACTTCTTTGTCACGTCTATTGCCATCCAACGTTTTTTTGAGTTTTTTCACAGTTTTTCAGCCGCAATTGCGTAATTATCGTTGACAATCTTTGGCGTTTTTTTGTAGTATTATTGAAGTAAAATTCAACGGAGGTTGCCATGTCACTCTATTCATGGAACGTTATCGCCACCGTAGCAGAACACCACAGTATTAGTCAGGCCGCAAATATCCTCAATTTGACCCCTTCTGCTGTAAGCCACATGGTAAAAAAGGTTGAAGACGGCGTGGGATACGCCCTTTTTATCCGCGAGCGCAACCACTTTGAGCTGACCAGCAGCGGTAAAGCGCTCCTCCCCTATATACAGAATTATTTGAAATCCGGCAACGCTTTGGTGGAGGAGGCACTACGGCTGAAAAACTCCGTGACGGGTTCCGTCCATATCGCCGCATACAACAATGTGATCCGGGACTGGCTCCCCTCCATTTTGCAGCAGTTCCATCAAAAGTATCCCAACATCAAAGTTTCCATCCGCCAGGCCAATGACATGCAGATCAAACATTGGATGGAGAGTGGAGAGATCGATCTGGCCATTGTGTTCAACTCCTACTACAACGCAGCATCTTTTATTCCCCTTCACAGGACTCCTATGGTCTGCTTTACTCCCAAGGACTATGCCCCTAGGAACGGCGTTAGTATGACTTCCGAAGACCTCCGGGACATGCCCATTATTTTGCGGACTGGGAATTTTGACAAAGAAAGCGACTCCATCCTGTCCGCAGCGGGGATCCCCTTTGATTCTGTTTTTCGAATCGACAATGATGAATCCTGTTACGAGTATATCCGGCAGGGGTTCGGCTTTCGGATTACCGCCTCCATTACCTATCCACCAGACAGTTGTATCAATGTCTATCCAATCGAAAACGCACCTATCCGAACCATCGGACTAGTTACCGTTTTTCCGCAGTACATCTCGCCTACGGTAAACCTTTTTCGAAAAGAAGTGGTCACCTTTTTTTCAGACAACAATCTCATGAATATTTGAAGCGCACTCTCAAAAGAATTGTCAAATTAAGCACGGCGGGAAATAAGTCTGAACTGCTGCAATCTCTAGAGGGAAACAGAACGTCTAACCCTTGCGAAACCCACCCTTACTCAGCAGCTGATCTTATTTTAGGGTGGTAGAGGAAGTCTGAAGTAGTGTTCTGTTAAAAAAGGAGGCTCGCCGCTGAAAGCGGCGGGCCTCTGTTCTATCAGCGGGCCGGGATAGTCCGAAAACTCCGACGGGGCTACCTCCAGCAAAGCGCACACGGTTTCCTGGGAGACGCTTTTCCAGTAGTCCGACCAGCCACACCAGGTCAAAAATCTAGGTCCAGCTCACGGACCGGGTATCGTGCTCGATTGGCTTGGCCTGGGGAGGGCTTTTTTCCGCCTCGCACAGCTGTTCACAGCGGGACTCCGCCGCATTGGTCGCGGAGGCAGAGAGGTTTTCCTTCAACTTTGTCAGGACTGCGTACACCTCCGTGTCCCGGTCCAGGAACGACCAGACCCGGCAGCTGTCCTCCGTTCCTCGCCAGTTTCCGCAGAGCCAAAAGACGAAGCCATTAAGTTTCAAACCTGCGTCCCCTAAATGGACAGATACCGCTCCATGTCCCGCCGGAGCTCCTGATTCAGCCGGATCAGGTCGTTGCAGTCCTTGTCTGTGCAGGCCGGGAACTCCTCATTCATCTCCTTGCTGCAGTAGCACCGGACTAGCCGCCGCGTCTCCTCTTCCAGTCGGGTGACATAGTCCCAGAAGACCACGCCGTTAGTGAGGTCCCCCCAGGGCGGGGCTATGAACTCCGCCGGCCGCTGGGGCTCACACTAGGGTTGGCCCAGGGAGACGCTCTCCACGCGGCTCCGTCCGCTGACTGCACATCTCCCGGATCACCCCTTGGATCCCCACCCCGCGGTAGGACGTTCAACTGCAGCAGACCTCGTAGGCAGGATAGGTGCATGGCGCCTCCCTGCAGACTGGACCGACGTTTCTCGCAAATTCCTCCCGGACCAGCCGGACGCCGCTGCGCTGCAGGCCCTCCCGGCTGAATGCCAAGAACACGTGAAAAACGCGCACCCAATTCTCGTGTCGCTCCCTGCTCCTCATCAGCCCCCACGCCTTCCGTCTCTCTTTTTCCAGGCACTCAGATTGCCCGGACTTCGCCGGTCCGGCGTCGGGCCGGACTAGCGTATCCAACACGCCCACCTATCTGCTGTGTGCGGGATTCCGCGCCGCCGTGTAGCGGGCCGGCAGGGCGAACCCGCCTCTACTGGGCTGCGGGAGAAAGCGATGTCCTTGATGCGCCCGCTTTTGGGGAACTTGTACACGCCGCTCTCCGATGGACACAGGAGAATGCAGGTAAAGTCCTTATAAGCCGAGAACACCACCCGCAGAGAGGGACTTTTCCCCATGACCGCCTCCAGCAGATGCTGGTTCAGCATCACATGGCTGCTGAGGCTGGCGGTGACGGCCATGCCACTCAGAGGTGGGGCAGGCAGATGGGTTCCAGCAGCGTCACCTCCAGATTGATCTGCATGGGGGCCGAAAAAGTCAGGCAGAGCAATGTGGCCTGTTTTTCATATAAGGTCTTTCCTTTCTCAAAGATTGTGCACATTACAGCAACTCTTTCCGCTACCCGACAGGCTCAAATTCCACAGATTTTCGGGTGAAGGTCCGTCGTTTTCTCTGCTGGTTTTCCGTAGATTTTCCGTCCCAGTTTCTGATATGTCTAGATTTTATGCCTGCTTTTTCTTCCACCCTCCGTAGAGTATCACAACCGGCCCACCTCTGTTCCCAATGGTTCGGTGGAGCTGAGATCACCCTCTGCTCGTAAGGCGGGCATACAGGCCGCACACTCCTCAGTGTCCCCGACCCCTTCCGGCAAAACCCCACACATCCCCTTACAGGTGATAACAATTGGCCGTTTCGCTCGGGTCCCCAGTGCGCAGGCCCCTCTCTCTATAATCTTCTCCGAGGGGTCTATATTCTTTACTGCGACGCAAATTTTGATAATCTATTTCATCCCCTAAATTATTTTTGTGAAACACAGTCTATCTCAAGCTATACCATCCATCTCAAATTATTAAAACAAAATTCAGGAAGTCACATAAAAACAGCGCCTCCCAATATAAGCGTGCCGTTTACATCAATACGCTTTTTTAATTTCAATATTCAGGCACCCAGACTCAATTTAACCCGTTTAGTGTAAGCCGCTCTCCGTCAAGACGTTCGAAATATCTATTTCCATTTCCTCGCTTCCACCTCCCTCCTCCGCTCTCCTACTCCATGCAGAAAACCAATCCGCCGGGTAATCCTGCCGATCTGGTTTTCTGCTCGCCTTGCTTCACTACGCGCCCTCACCGATCTGCTCATCTATATATTTAATCGCAGAAGAAAACGCTATTGCTTGTTTCCGGTGTAACGCATGCAAGGAAAGAAGCTCAAGTGTGTCTTTCAAAATACGCCCACTGAGAGGTGGCAGCAGGCTCAATTTTTCCCTGCGTAGGAACGGTGGTCCGCGTTCTTGGACGTTGCCGTCCGCTCCTTTGAGTCACTTAGGTCATACAGAGATTTTAGCTCCACCGGCACAAAATGAAACGTCCGCCGCTTTTCAGCGGCGGACGTTCGACCAGGTCTCACCGCCTGGTCATCTGCCCCAAATGCACCTCATCTAATCCCCACTGCTCTGGGTGCCGTCCTGGCAGTGCTGCCCCGCCGGCACGGTCTAGCCCGCGGAAGACATTTCAGGGAAGCGCGCACAGCGCCCAAACAGCGTTGTAATCCGCCAGTTCCGGCCGACTAAAACGGCGCAGCACAGACTCTCGGGGCATCTAGATCCAGTCCCACACTTCCGTGGACACAGTACCCCGGTCCAGGCAGGTCAGTCCCCGCAGAAAAATCCACTCCAGATGCATCTACAGTACGCCGTCAGGCAAGGGTTTCCTGCGGGGCCTGGCAACTAGGTCGTTGCAGTCCCAGTAGGAAAAACCCGCCTCTTCCGCCACGGGCAGCAGTAGCTCGCAGGCGGCCACATCCCGGGGCGGCATGCCCAGATGCTGTTCCCTGATGGGATGTCCTGCAGCCTCCAGGCCGGCACCGTCATAGGTGTTGGTGTTGAAGTCCCCCATGAATACCGGTATCCCCGGCGGCAAACGGTCCACTGCGTCCAGCAGGGCCCGCATCTGCAATGTCTGGGCAGCTGCATGGGTCTTGTTCTCCAGGTGGACGCAGACAGCGCCCACCTCCCGACCTGCCACATCCAGCACTGCCAGAATGGCCACGCGCTCACCGATGCGCTTTTGCGAGTCGAAATACCAGTTATACCCCTGGGGCACATGCAGCACAGAGACCCGTTTGATGGGCCAGCGGCTGAACAGCGTGTTGTCACTCTAGCCCTTGGGATCCTGCGGCCCCGCCAAACCAATGAACTCCAGAGCGAAGGCGTAGTTCATCCCGATGGCCCTGGCGATTTCGGCGGAGGGGTTCCGGCAGCCGCTGTGACAGCAACCGTCATCCAACTCATTGCTGAAGGTGATGTCCATATCCCGGGCCTGAGGGCATTCCCGAAGGAAAGCCGCCGTTTCCGCAGGGAAACGCCCCAGCGCCATATTGAGCACCATGCCCCGCAGTGTCTTTCCGCCGCCGGTGAGAGGGAAAAAAGAGTTGTCAATCTCCGGTGCGTCGAAGGCGGGGATGCGGGCCATGACCCGGCGCTGCCCCTCCTGAGGGATCTCGTCGCTGAGCTGGAGACGCAGCTTGTAAGGAATCGCTTCCATGGCACGCCCTCAGTGATAATACTTGTCTGCGAACGACGCCACATCCGCCCGGTCGCCCTTAAAGGGCCCCGGTGTCTGCATCTTCAGCGACACCAGCTGGGAGGCGTAGGCCAGGGCCTGGGGGATGTCTGCCCGCTCCCGCTCGGTGATGTAAGCGGAGAAGGTTGTGTCGCCCCGGCCGGTACGGCCGGCCAGCCCCAGAGGTTTCAGGGGGCAGGTGTAGTACTCCTTGCCGTCATAGACCAGAACCTCGGTATTGTGGGTGATGAGCGCTTCCTTGACGCCCCACTCCACCATCAGGCGGGCAGCCTCCCGCCGGTCCGATGTGCCGGTGAGGATCTCCGCCTCGGCGGCATCGGTTTTCAGATAGGTGATGTGGGGAAAATACTCCTGTTTCCGGTCCCAGTCGTGGTACACCATCTCTTTAGTGGAGGAATCTAGAACCCTGAGATAGCCCTGCATATCCAGCGCAACCTTGCCCCGTTGCGCCAGGACCTTGATAATGTCGTCCTCATAGTCGCCCTTCATCAGTCCCGCCAACTGATAGATCTTCGCAGAGATGCCTTCCGGCAGCTCCGCCACAGTGATGGTACTGCCCTGTGCCAGCGCAGTGGTGATCCGGCGCTCGTGCTTGTCATCCAGGAACTGATTGCGGATGGAGGTGGTCTCGGAATCGGATCTCAGCCAATAAATGTCCTCTGTGTGGACAGGCAGGATATATGGGATCATTTTCTCGCGGGGCGCGGATTTGATCAAAATGCCTACGTGGTTGCCGCCGGCCAGGGCGGCATAGGAGGAATAGACCACAGCGCCGCCGATGGAGAATTCTCCTTCCCCGGCGGAGTTCAGGATCTCGTTGATGCACAGATGCCCAATGATAATAGTTTTTGAACCACTCGTCCATCCAGGCCCCCACAGTGTACGTTCTTGTTTTAGTCACGTACAAGCTCTTGGTTTCCGCGATGGCCGCTTTCAGCTTAGCCTTAGCTTCCGCCGGTGTTCTGCCCAACACGTTCTTGTAGATGGCCCTGCTGGTCTCCGGATCGTGTCCGGCAGTGTACCGGCCTTCCCATCTGCCATCTTTTCTTTTTCTGATGTGGATGCCCCGTTGGTTCATTTCTTTGCCATGGCATTGCTTCCTTTTATGACTTACCAGTGTCTCGCTTCGCTCGGTTACTCGCATGCATGGAGCCTGTGGGCTCTCATCAACAACACAACATACCACAGGAAAAGAAAAAGCCAGAGCTTGCGGCCACAATTATCAGAAGGGCTCGATTTCCCCGGTGATCCCCATGCCCAGCGGAAACCCGGTAATGAAGGATGTCAGGGAGGTCTCCTCCCGTAGTTCGTTCTCCAGATCCGCCAGTTGCAACAGAATTTCCTGGTTTTGCTGATCCGATTTCCCTTTAATCACTCTGTGGGCCCGGTCCAGTTCCACCCGGGTACTCCGAAGCTCCGGCTCCCGGCAGGCCCCCGCGTGCAGAGCCCTGATGTAGTCGTACATTGTGCCGCCTCCCTGTCAGTGACACACCATACCACAACGCTAGCCCAATAGCCAGTGGACCGGGAGGAGATTTTCAGAAAAGTAACAACTTGGCTATCTGGTTGGAACCCTTAGCTTCATTTTCAGTGCCACAATTCTTGAAGAGGCATATCTGTGCCCACATAACCAGCAATGCCTCTGAGGGCCCTTGTTGCTCTATGGAATAAGGGTAATTCAGTGTTAAAAGGCATCTCCTCTATTTCATATCCAGAACGACGTCCTTTCTAAATCCCGCAACTGCCCGCATTGCGGACAGTTGTGACCGCCCTGGCATCAAAAGGTGTCAGGGCTTTCTCTTACTCCTTTTTGGTCCCTCGGAAAATCCCCAAAGCGGGCCAAATCCGTCCAAAGCTACTGGGGACTCCGCCTTTCCCGGCATCGAGTCATACAGCGGCTTACAGGCGGTCACGCTGGGGCCTCCCACTCCTGGATGAGCTTCGCAATCCGCTGACGCTCCGCAGCCAGCTCTAACTGTTCCAGCTGTCGGGCGTAGGATTCGTCGATCATCTCCTGAATCGGGCGGGGGTGAACAGCAGATTTCCGTTGCGCCGCCCACTGGACCTGGTGACGATAAGTTCCCGCTCTTCCAGCTGAAGGATGTACTTGCGCATCGTGTTCTCTCTCATCTCCACTGCTTTCCCAATGGTTTTGGCGCCGGGCTAACACTGGCCGGTCCGGCGATTCGTGCATCGTTTCAAGAAACTGTAGACCGCCAGATCTCCGTAGGTCAGTCTCAGCTGGAACACCTCATTGGGGAGAAAGAAACCATCTCGATAGCCGTTACGCTTCAACCGCCCCCTCCTGTTTGATTGCACACCCTCTGGATGAATGTTTCTTGGGAACCACCATGCGTCTGCCGACGCACAGCACCGGGAAGCCCGGCTCGTACAGTGATTCGTAACCGCTGGACGGTAACACCCCCAGAGCCTTTGCCACTATTTCCGCATTAAGAAACAGCAGCAGGTCATCGTAGGACCTGTATTCGGATTTTTTCAATCATCATCTTTCCTCGAAACATCGGGGACAGATTCTTTCTGCCGGCATCTCTGCCGCGGTAGGTAAAATGCAGAGAGCTGTTGTAGTTTTGATGAACCACTTGCTGCTACCACGCGACAAAATTGCGGCGATGAGTATCGCATTGAAAAGTAAGAACGGCTGTCTTGCGTCTAAACGATGGCAGAGACCATCCCCTTACTCGGATACCGTTACAGTGTAGCAGTCAGGCGGTGATTCTGAAGCATGATACGGTGTTTCCCGCACGTCATCAGCAGAATGTCTTTAATATAAACGATTGTTTTTCTTCACTAGGCTGTGTTTATCCTGATATAGATCTTTATAACTGTGAATGATGGTGGAAGAGGCAATGGTCAGGGCTTAAAAATAGTACAGCAGTCGCCGAGATCTTTGTTGCCTCTGAGTTTGTGGAGGAAAAGAGCGCACTGCCGGTATCTAGGGCAGAAAGCTTCCGCCTCCCGAAAGAAAGACTTTCGGGAGGCGGAAGAAGCGGTCTTACAGGTTGTCGAATTTGAGGACGGCGCCCTCGGAGCCGGAGGCGGCGATCTTGCAGTAAAGGCCCAGCCAGCCCTTCTTGAACTTGGGCTCCGGCCGCTTCCAGGCCTTCAGGCGGGCGTCGATCTCCTCCTGGGGCACCATCAGGTCCAGCCGGCGGCTTTCAATATCGATGACGATCCGGTCGCCATCATGGATGATGGCGATGGGGCCGCCCTCCGCCGCCTCGGGGGAGATGTGCCCCACGAAGCAGCCGTTGTTGGTGCCGGAGAACCGGCCGTCCGTGATCAGCGCCGTAGTCTTGCTGAGCCCCCGGCCATACAGGTACTTCATGGCCTTGTACATCTCCCGCATGCCCGGGCCGCCCTTGGGTCCCTCGTACCGGATGACCACCACATGCCCGTCGCGGACCTTGCCGGCCAGGATGGCCTCCTCAGCCGCTTCCTCGGAGTCAAAGCAGATGGCCTCGCCCTCGAAGTGGTGCAGGCTCTTGTCAAAGGCGCCGGGCTTGGTGATGCCGGTGTCGGGCGCCAGGTTGCCCCGCAGCACCGCCACGCCGCCGGTATAGCCAAAGGGATCGTCCATGGTGTGATTCACCAGGCCGGTGGCGGGATAGCGGTATTTGTGAGAGGCGATGTTCTCCGCCAGCGTATGCGCGGTGACGGTCATGGCGTCCGTCTCCAGCATGGTCTGCAGGTTCTCCATCAGCCGGGGCACACCGCCGTCATAATAGAAGTCGATGACATTATACTTGCAGGCGGGATTCATCTTGGCGATCTGGGGGGTAGTGCGGGACAGGGTGTCGAACTCATCCAGGACTCTGATGTCCAGCCCCGCCTCGTGGGCGATGGCCGTCAGGTGCATGACGGCGTTGGTGGAGCCGCTCATGGCCAGGCACGCCTTGATGGCGTTGCGGATGGAGCCGTTGGTGATGATCTTCCGGGCGGTGATCTGCTTTTCCACCAGCTCCATGATCTTCACACCGGTCTCCTCAGCCATCATCATACGGACGGCGGAGGTGGCGGGGGCCAGACCGCCGTCCGGCAGGGTCATGCCCAAAGCCTCGGCCAGAGCGCACATGGTATTGGCAGTACCCAGATAGGAGCAAGAGCCGCAGCCGGGGCAGGCGGTGTCCTCGAGAGCCACATACTCCGCCTCTGTGATCTTTCCGGCGGAGAGCATGCCGTAGGCCTCTGTGCTGGAGGTCTGGTCGGCCTGGCGGCCGTCAAACTCCACACCGCCCTCCATGGGGCCGCCGGGCAGGAAGATGCAGGGGATGTCCAGCCGGGCAGCGGCCATCAGCATGCCGGGGACGATCTTATCGCAGGACCCCAGCAGAACCAGGCCGTCAAACAGGTTGATCTGCGCCATGGACTCGATAGAGTTGGCGATCAGCTCCCGGGAGGGAAGGATGTAGTGCATCCCGTCATGGCCCTGGCCCATGCCGTCGCAGCCGCCGATGACGCCAAACTCAATGGGGGTGCCTCCGGCCCGGTAGATGCCATCCTTTACCCGCTGGGCCACCTGCCGGAGATTATAATGGCCGGGCACGCACTCACTCCATGCGTTGGCGATGCCGATCACCGGCCGCTTCAGGTCCTCCGTGGTGAAGCCCATGGACTTCAGCGTCGCCCGGTAGTACTGGTTCCCTAGACCCTGCAAAATTTTTTCACTGCGTTCCATTTGTGCCATCTCCTTTTTCACTGGGGAAGCGTTTCTTTGTCATCCCGGTAATACAGTACCTTTGCCAGGTCGATATAGAGTTTATCCCGATACCGGACGGCGGCATCTGCCTTGTCACCGGAGTAGTCATAGAAGCCCGCACCGGACTTCACGCCGTAGCGGCCCTCAGACACGATCTTGTCCAGCAGAGGATCGCCCTCCTTGTTGTCGCACAGGCTGGTGTTGAGATATTTGTTGACGCGGTTGAAGGTATCTAAGCCACCGAAATCGCACACTCGAAAGGGGCCCACAGCGGCGTATCGCAGACCCAGACCGGCGGTAAAGACGGTATCGATGTCCTCAAAGGAGGCCACATCATTTTCCACCAGGTAGAGCGCTTCCCGCAGGACGGCGTACTGGAGACGGTTCAAAATGAAGCCGTTCACGTCCTTCTTGACGATGACCGGCTTTTTGCCGAGTCCCTTTACCAGTTCGTACATCTGCTGAAGGTAGGCTTCCTCTGTCTTTTCCCCGCGGATGATCTCACACAGGGGCAGCAGATGGGGGGGATTCAGCCAGTGCTGGCCCATGAACCGCTCGGGATGGTAGACCGACTTGGCTACTTCGGTGATTAGCAGTCCACTGGTATTGGTGGCCAGCAGGGCATCCTCCGGAGCGATGCGACTAGCATCTTCCCAGAACTTGTGCTTGGCATCCATGTTTTCGATGATGGCTTCCACCATCAGATCGCAGTCCTCCATGCAGACCTTGGAGGTGGTGTATGTGATCCGTTTCTGTAATTCTTCAGACTGCTCCGCTGTCACCATGCCCTCTTTGCGGAGAGTCTCCTGGTTCAGGGCGATCAGGTTCTTTGCCCGCTCCAAACCGGATTCTGACCCATTCCACAGGCTTACCTGATATCCGGCCTGCGCATAGACCTGGGACAGAGAAGCACCCATCATACCGGCGCCGGCCAGCACAATATGCTTCTGCTCCATGATCAAATCTCCTTCCGAATTTTCCGCTCCCATCCCGAGGCATCCTAGCGGAAGAATCGGGGGAAGCCTTTCTGCCGTTGTCAGCAAAAAGGCTTCCCCTTGTCGATACCGCTATATGAAAGGTAGCCTCAGGACAGGATATTCTACAGATTCAAGTCCAGAATGTGTTGTTTTAAAAAATTGCAGCTACATGTCGTATGAGACGTTCTTATTCCACCTGGCTGATGATCTCACGGACCTGTTCCAGCAGTTCGGGAGAGACCATGTCGTCGCCGTCACCCACGAACTGATTGTATACGCTGCTCATAGCGTCCACGAAGGGAGCCTTGTCAGGATAGTTGATCTGGGTGCCGGCGGTCTCCAACTCGTCCAGCCACTGGACCTCCACTTCAGCCAGATACTCACGCTCCCATTGGCAGGCTTCAACACCGGCCTCATCCACGATGGCCTTCAGGTCGTCAGGCAGGGCATCATAGGCGGCCTTGCTGACCATCAGAGGAGCCGCGGAGTAGACGTGCTCGGTCATGCTCAGGTAATCCTGCACCTCATTGAAGCGGCTGGAGGTGATGACGGACAGGGGGTTCTCCTGGGCGTCGATGGTGCCCTGCTGCAGAGCGGTGAACAGCTCACCAAAGGCCATAGGAGTGGGATCAGCACCCATGACTTGGAAGGCGGCCATGTGGATAGGGTTCTCCATGGTGCGGATCTTGATGCCCTGCAAGTCCTCGGGCTTCTCGATGGGACGGACACTGTTGGTGATGTTGCGCATGCCGTACTCCATCCAGCCCAGGCCTTTGATGCCGATGTCCTCCAGGGTTCCCAGGATCTGCTGGCCCACATCGCTGTCGCACACGGCTTGGCCCTGGGCACTGTTCTCGAACAGGAAGGGCAGGTCAAAGACCAGCAGCTCATCGGTAAAGCCAGCCAGGGCCGAAGAGACCATGATACCAGACTGGATGGTGTTCATCTGCATGCCCTCAATACAGTCACGGTCGCTGGCCAGTTGGGCGTTGGCAAACACGTCGATATGCATGCGACCGCCGCTCTTTTCCTCCACCAGTTCAGCGAACTTGTGCACGCCCTGGACGGCGGGGTGATCGTCAGCATTGGCGCAGGAGGCAACCCAGGTCACCTCGGGAGTGCCGGGGGCGGCGTCATCCGTGGAGCCGCCATCATCCGTAGCGGCGTCATTCCCGCCGCCGCAGCCAGTCAGCATAGCCAGGCACATCGCCAGAGCTAGAGACAGCGCTAAAAATCTTTTCTTCATTTTCATATCCTCCTCAGTAATTTTTATGTGCAGGTGGAGCTCCTACCAGCATCATAACAACAGAAATGGTTTGGATTACATCAGGCCCATCAGTTTGGGGATAGTCAGGGAAATGGGCTCGATATAGGTAATCAGGAGCAAAGCGATGATATTTGCGATCAGGAACTTGACCATGGCTCTTGCGTTCTCTTCGATGGAGATCTTCGCGATACCGCAGGAGACAAACAGGTTGACGCCCAGCGGCGGCGTGGACTGGCCGATGGCCAGGTTCACGGTCATGATGATGCCGAAGTGAATGGGATCGATGCCAAACTGGCCGATAATCGGCAGGAAGATGGGAGTCAGGATGATGATGGCGGCAGTCACGTCCATCAGGCAGCCAACGATCAGCAGGAAGATGTTGATTACCAGAAGGATGCCAATTTTGCTGCTGGTCAGGCTCACCATGAAGGAGGCGATGACATCCGGGATCCGGGCGGATGTCAGGATCCAGCCAAAGCTGGAGGCGGCGCCCACGATAATCATAACCATGGCGGTGCCCTTGCCGGAGTTCATCAGCAGCTGGGGCAGATCCTTCAGCTTCAGGTCCTGATAGACGAATGTACCCACGATGAAGCCGTAGATCGCGGCCACGGCAGCGGCTTCGGTCGGGGTAAAGATGCCACCGTAGATGCCACCCAACACGATGACAGGCATGATCAGGGCCCAGATGGCATTCACAAAGCTCCTGCCCACATTGTGCAGGGAGAAGGGAACTCTGTTCTTCTGGCCGTAGCCGTATTTCTTAGAAGAGAAATAGCAGATAACCATCAGAACCAAGCCGACCAGGATGCCGGGGCCGAAGCCAGCGGCAAACAGGTTGGAGATGGACACGCTACCGCCGGCGGCCACAGCGTAGTTGACCATGGGCAGCGACGGCGGGATGATAACACCGATGCCACCGGCCACAGAGAGCAAAGCAGCGGAGAATGCCTTGGGATAGCCGGCCTTTTCCATCTCAGGAATCATGATACCACCGATGGCTGCCACAGTGGCGGGACCGGAGCCGGAGATGGCTGCGAACAGCATACAGGTCAGCACGGCTACCATGGCCAGGCCACCGGTGAAGCCGCCCAGCAGGGAGTTGCAGAAATTGATCAGGCGCCGGGAGATGCCGCCGCCCTCCATCAGGTTGCCGGCTACCATGAACAGAGGAATGGCCAGCAGCGGGAAGGAATCCACGGAGGTAAACATCCGCTGGGCGATAACCAGCATTGGGGTGGCAGAGCCGCCCAAGAAGATGCCGGCAAAGCAGGACAGCACCAGCACGATCCAAATGGGGAAACCCATAATAGCCGTGATGGCAAAGGTGATAAACAACGCAGCTGTCATTCCAGCACCTCCCTATCTTCCGGCTTGTTGAAGTTCTTGACGGAATGATAGATCTCTACGATATAGCGGATCACACAGAACGCCATACCCATCGGAATGGCTCCGTAGATCACCCACATAGGAATCCGCATGGCGGGGGATACCTGGCCGGAAGCCATCTGCGACATAACGATATCAACGCCTAGCTTCAAAATCAGGGTGCAGACCAGCATACTGACGATCTGTACGAGGATGGCCAGCACCTTGCGGCCACCCTTAGGCAGCAGATGCGTAAACGCTTCGATGCCCAGATGGGCGCCAGTCTGGATGCCATAAGCTGTGCCAAAGAATGTGATATACACCTGCAGGTACCGAGACAACTCCTCGGACCAGGGCAGAGACGATTTGACGATGAACCGGAACACGACCTGAACAAACACCACCACCGACATGACGGCGATGGCAATGGCACACAGGTATGCCTCAAAATTCATCGCAAGTTTTTTTAGAACCTTCACCTTTCACCCTCCACTTTTTTCGAATTTCTGTTCTCTCTCGATCACTCAGAAGATATCGTGGCGATTGTTCACCTCCGTATCGCTCATCTCCAATGGCCGGGATCCAGCCACATTTCTTGGTTCAGTTCCCTGGGTATGCATGGCCCGGAAACGCTGTATATTGTCCTCCAGGTGGCGGTGCATCACGGTCCTGGCCTGAACCGGATCGTGGGCGCGGATCGCCTCCAGTAGCAGCTGATGGTATTTCAGACCGTTGCCCGCGCCGATGACCTCCGTCATATGGAGAATAGAGGGGCCCAAAAGCTCTTCATAGGAACGAAGGATCTGGACAGCCAGGGGATTCTGGGTACACTCACAGACCAGCATGTGGAAGCCCAGGTCTGTATGGACATATTTGCTCAGCGTGGGAACCTCTTCCTGCATCCGTTCATAATTTTGCTCCATGCGATAGATCTGCGCTTCTGTGGCCTTTGTGGCGGCTACCTCCGCCACCCCGCTCTCAAACATCTGACGGAACTCAAAAATTTTCTCCATCTCGTCTTCAGAGATAGAAAAGATAGGGGCGACAGTCTGGAAATAGTTATTCAGCCCGGTGCCCTGAACGAAGGAGCCTTCGCCGTGACGGGTAACGATCAGACCTTCCCCCGCCAGCTTCTGAACGGCCTGCCGGACCGTTCCCCGGCTGACGCCGAAAAGCTGTATCAACTGAGCCTCAGAGGGGATCCGGTCACCAGGACGCCATTCGCCGTTGATAATTTGATCCTTCAATTGTGTGAAAACTTGATCACCGATATTTGCTTTTTTGATTTTGACAATACCCATAGATACTTGTTAGACATCTCCTAATGGACGATGGTTATTTGTTGTTCACAAGTGCATTTTATACCTCAGTCTATCAGAAAAACAATTGACAGGATCCAAAAACTTCTGACTGCATTTATATATAATTTGACACGTACACTACTAGACAACTTGCCATTTTTGGTTAAAATTAATGAATTTCGATACATTTTCCAAAATTAGTTAAAAATTCAACCAACTTTAAAGCAGGATTGCCATGTCTGCAGTAAGAGCAAAATTTGAACGCTATGCAAAGACAGAAACGGACAGTCCGGAAGTAAAAAAATGATATCCGTCTGGAGGAACCGCCGCCGCAGCCAGCGGAGTAAATCTCACTAAAAGCCCAAAAATCAGTATAAACGGACAACAAAAAAGCACATGATTCGCGGGCCTGCGCCGGGGAGGAGGACCAGGTCTGACAGCTGGGAACGTATGCCGAATCCCACGAAAAAAGAAATTGCAGCACCGCTGATTCAGTGGTGCTGCACGGGGGAAAGAAGTCACCCGTCATGGGCCCTGCCTCCATAGTTGACGAGGGATCATAGGAAAGGAGGCGCTGAGGCACTGTTTTTAGACTGGTCCGAATATAAGGGATGGTCCGGTAAAATGAAAGGGGGTAAACCTGCACAGGCGCCGGCGCCTGTGCAGGTTTACCCCCTTTCATTTTACCGGACCATCCCTTATATTCGGACCAGTCTAAAAACAGTGCCTCAGCGCCTCCTTTCCTATGATCCCTCGTCAACTATGGAGGCAGGGCCCATGACGGGTGACTTCTTTCCCCCGTGCAGCACCACTGAATCAGCGGTGCTGCAATTTCTTTTTTCGTGGGATTCGGCATACGTTCCCAGCTGTCAGACCTGGTCCTCCTCCCCGGCGCAGGCCCGCGAATCATGTGCTTTTTTGTTGTCCGTTTATACTGATTTTTGGGCTTTTAGTGAGATTTACTCCGCTGGCTGCGGCGGCGGTTCCTCCAGACGGATATCATTTTTTTACTTCCGGACTGTCCGTTTCTGTCTTTGCATAGCGTTCAAATTTTGCTCTTACTGCAGACATGGCAATCCTGCTTTAAAGTTGGTTGAATTTTTAACTAATTTTGGAAAATGTATCGAAATTCATTAATTTTAACCAAAAATGGCAAGTTGTCTAGTAGTGTACGTGTCAAATTATATATAAATGCAGTCAGAAGTTTTTGGATCCTGTCAATTGTTTTTCTGATAGACTGAGGTATAAAATGCACTTGTGAACAACAAATAACCATCGTCCATTAGGAGATGTCTAACAAGTATCTATGGGTATTGTCAAAATCAAAAAAGCAAATATCGGTGATCAAGTTTTCACACAATTGAAGGATCAAATTATCAACGGCGAATGGCGTCCTGGTGACCGGATCCCCTCTGAGGCTCAGTTGATACAGCTTTTCGGCGTCAGCCGGGGAACGGTCCGGCAGGCCGTTCAGAAGCTGGCGGGGGAAGGTCTGATCGTTACCCGTCACGGCGAAGGCTCCTTCGTTCAGGGCACCGGGCTGAATAACTATTTCCAGACTGTCGCCCCTATCTTTTCTATCTCTGAAGACGAGATGGAGAAAATTTTTGAGTTCCGTCAGATGTTTGAGAGCGGGGTGGCGGAGGTAGCCGCCACAAAGGCCACAGAAGCGCAGATCTATCGCATGGAGCAAAATTATGAACGGATGCAGGAAGAGGTTCCCACGCTGAGCAAATATGTCCATACAGACCTGGGCTTCCACATGCTGGTCTGTGAGTGTACCCAGAATCCCCTGGCTGTCCAGATCCTTCGTTCCTATGAAGAGCTTTTGGGCCCCTCTATTCTCCATATGACGGAGGTCATCGGCGCGGGCAACGGTCTGAAATACCATCAGCTGCTACTGGAGGCGATCCGCGCCCACGATCCGGTTCAGGCCAGGACCGTGATGCACCGCCACCTGGAGGACAATATACAGCGTTTCCGGGCCATGCATACCCAGGGAACTGAACCAAGAAATGTGGCTGGATCCCGGCCATTGGAGATGAGCGATACGGAGGTGAACAATCGCCACGATATCTTCTGAGTGATCGAGAGAGAACAGAAATTCGAAAAAAGTGGAGGGTGAAAGGTGAAGGTTCTAAAAAAACTTGCGATGAATTTTGAGGCATACCTGTGTGCCATTGCCATCGCCGTCATGTCGGTGGTGGTGTTTGTTCAGGTCGTGTTCCGGTTCATCGTCAAATCGTCTCTGCCCTGGTCCGAGGAGTTGTCTCGGTACCTGCAGGTGTATATCACATTCTTTGGCACAGCTTATGGCATCCAGACTGGCGCCCATCTGGGCATCGAAGCGTTTACGCATCTGCTGCCTAAGGGTGGCCGCAAGGTGCTGGCCATCCTCGTACAGATCGTCAGTATGCTGGTCTGCACCCTGATTTTGAAGCTAGGCGTTGATATCGTTATGTCGCAGATGGCTTCCGGCCAGGTATCCCCCGCCATGCGGATTCCTATGTGGGTGATCTACGGAGCCATTCCGATGGGTATGGCGTTCTGTGTGATCCGCTATATCGTAGAGATCTATCATTCCGTCAAGAACTTCAACAAGCCGGAAGATAGGGAGGTGCTGGAATGACAGCTGCGTTGTTTATCACCTTTGCCATCACGGCTATTATGGGTTTCCCCATTTGGATCGTGCTGGTGCTGTCCTGCTTTGCCGGCATCTTCTTGGGCGGCTCTGCCACCCCAATGCTGGTTATCGCCCAGCGGATGTTTACCTCCGTGGATTCCTTCCCGCTGCTGGCCATTCCTCTGTTCATGGTAGCCGGCAACCTGATGGAGGGCGGCGGCATCTCCCGGCGCCTGATCAATTTCTGCAACTCCCTGCTGGGCGGCTTCACCGGTGGCCTGGCCATGGTAGCCGTGCTGACCTGTATGCTGTTCGCAGCCATCTCCGGCTCCGGTCCCGCCACTGTGGCAGCCATCGGTGGTATCATGATTCCTGAGATGGAAAAGGCCGGCTATCCCAAGGCATTCTCCGCTGCTTTGCTCTCTGTGGCCGGTGGCATCGGTGTTATCATCCCGCCGTCGCTGCCCATGGTCAACTACGCTGTGGCCGCCGGCGGTAGCGTGTCCATCTCCAACCTGTTTGCCGCTGGCTTCGGCCCCGGCATCCTGGTCGGCTTGGTTCTGATGGTTATCTGCTATTTCTCTTCTAAGAAATACGGCTACGGCCAGAAGAACAGAGTTCCCTTCTCCCTGCACAATGTGGGCAGGAGCTTTGTGAATGCCATCTGGGCCCTGATCATGCCTGTCATCGTGTTGGGTGGCATCTACGGTGGCATCTTTACCCCGACCGAAGCCGCTGCCGTGGCCGCGATCTACGGCTTCATCGTGGGTACATTCGTCTATCAGGACCTGAAGCTGAAGGATCTGCCCCAGCTGCTGATGAACTCCGGCAAGGGCACCGCCATGGTTATGATTATCGTGGGCGCCGCCTCCAGCTTTGGCTGGATCCTGACATCCGCCCGGATCCCGGATGTCATCGCCTCCTTCATGGTGAGCCTGACCAGCAGCAAAATTGGCATCCTTCTGGTAATCAACATCTTCCTGCTGATCGTTGGCTGCCTGATGGACGTGACTGCCGCCATCATCATCCTGACTCCCATCTTCCTGCCGATTATCGGCCAGTTTGGCATCGATCCCATTCACTTCGGCATCATCATGACCGTGAACCTGGCCATCGGCCAGTCCACGCCGCCGCTGGGCGTCAACCTGTTTGTCTCCTGCGGTATCGCGAAGATCTCCATCGAAGAGAACGCAAGAGCCATGGTCAAGTTCCTGATCGCAAATATCATCGCTTTGCTCCTGATTACCTATATCGAGCCCATTTCCCTGACTATCCCCAAACTGATGGGCCTGATGTAATCCAAACCATTTCTGTTGTTATGATGCTGGTAGGAGCTCCACCTGCACATAAAAATTACTGAGGAGGATATGAAAATGAAGAAAAGATTTTTAGCGCTGTCTCTAGCTCTGGCGATGTGCCTGGCTATGCTGACTGGCTGCGGCGGCGGGAATGACGCCGCTACGGATGATGGCGGCTCCACGGATGACGCCGCCCCCGGCACTCCCGAGGTGACCTGGGTTGCCTCCTGCGCCAATGCTGACGATCACCCCGCCGTCCAGGGCGTGCACAAGTTCGCTGAACTGGTGGAGGAAAAGAGCGGCGGTCGCATGCATATCGACGTGTTTGCCAACGCCCAACTGGCCAGCGACCGTGACTGTATTGAGGGCATGCAGATGAACACCATCCAGTCTGGTATCATGGTCTCTTCGGCCCTGGCTGGCTTTACCGATGAGCTGCTGGTCTTTGACCTGCCCTTCCTGTTCGAGAACAGTGCCCAGGGCCAAGCCGTGTGCGACAGCGATGTGGGCCAGCAGATCCTGGGAACCCTGGAGGACATCGGCATCAAAGGCCTGGGCTGGATGGAGTACGGCATGCGCAACATCACCAACAGTGTCCGTCCCATCGAGAAGCCCGAGGACTTGCAGGGCATCAAGATCCGCACCATGGAGAACCCTATCCACATGGCCGCCTTCCAAGTCATGGGTGCTGATCCCACTCCTATGGCCTTTGGTGAGCTGTTCACCGCTCTGCAGCAGGGCACCATCGACGCCCAGGAGAACCCCCTGTCCGTCATCACCTCCAGCCGCTTCAATGAGGTGCAGGATTACCTGAGCATGACCGAGCACGTCTACTCCGCGGCTCCTCTGATGGTCAGCAAGGCCGCCTATGATGCCCTGCCTGACGACCTGAAGGCCATCGTGGATGAGGCCGGTGTTGAAGCCTGCCAATGGGAGCGTGAGTATCTGGCTGAAGTGGAGGTCCAGTGGCTGGACGAGTTGGAGACCGCCGGCACCCAGATCAACTATCCTGACAAGGCTCCCTTCGTGGACGCTATGAGCAGCGTATACAATCAGTTCGTGGGTGACGGCGACGACATGGTCTCTCCCGAACTGCTGGAACAGGTCCGTGAGATCATCAGCCAGGTGGAATAAGAACGTCTCATACGACATGTAGCTGCAATTTTTTAAAACAACACATTCTGGACTTGAATCTGTAGAATATCCTGTCCTGAGGCTACCTTTCATATAGCGGTATCGACAAGGGGAAGCCTTTTTGCTGACAACGGCAGAAAGGCTTCCCCCGATTCTTCCGCTAGGATGCCTCGGGATGGGAGCGGAAAATTCGGAAGGAGATTTGATCATGGAGCAGAAGCATATTGTGCTGGCCGGCGCCGGTATGATGGGTGCTTCTCTGTCCCAGGTCTATGCGCAGGCCGGATATCAGGTAAGCCTGTGGAATGGGTCAGAATCCGGTTTGGAGCGGGCAAAGAACCTGATCGCCCTGAACCAGGAGACTCTCCGCAAAGAGGGCATGGTGACAGCGGAGCAGTCTGAAGAATTACAGAAACGGATCACATACACCACCTCCAAGGTCTGCATGGAGGACTGCGATCTGATGGTGGAAGCCATCATCGAAAACATGGATGCCAAGCACAAGTTCTGGGAAGATGCTAGTCGCATCGCTCCGGAGGATGCCCTGCTGGCCACCAATACCAGTGGACTGCTAATCACCGAAGTAGCCAAGTCGGTCTACCATCCCGAGCGGTTCATGGGCCAGCACTGGCTGAATCCCCCCCATCTGCTGCCCCTGTGTGAGATCATCCGCGGGGAAAAGACAGAGGAAGCCTACCTTCAGCAGATGTACGAACTGGTAAAGGGACTCGGCAAAAAGCCGGTCATCGTCAAGAAGGACGTGAACGGCTTCATTTTGAACCGTCTCCAGTACGCCGTCCTGCGGGAAGCGCTCTACCTGGTGGAAAATGATGTGGCCTCCTTTGAGGACATCGATACCGTCTTTACCGCCGGTCTGGGTCTGCGATACGCCGCTGTGGGCCCCTTTCGAGTGTGCGATTTCGGTGGCTTAGATACCTTCAACCGCGTCAACAAATATCTCAACACCAGCCTGTGCGACAACAAGGAGGGCGATCCTCTGCTGGACAAGATCGTGTCTGAGGGCCGCTACGGCGTGAAGTCCGGTGCGGGCTTCTATGACTACTCCGGTGACAAGGCAGATGCCGCCGTCCGGTATCGGGATAAACTCTATATCGACCTGGCAAAGGTACTGTATTACCGGGATGACAAAGAAACGCTTCCCCAGTGAAAAAGGAGATGGCACAAATGGAACGCAGTGAAAAAATTTTGCAGGGTCTAGGGAACCAGTACTACCGGGCGACGCTGAAGTCCATGGGCTTCACCACGGAGGACCTGAAGCGGCCGGTGATCGGCATCGCCAACGCATGGAGTGAGTGCGTGCCCGGCCATTATAATCTCCGGCAGGTGGCCCAGCGGGTAAAGGATGGCATCTACCGGGCCGGAGGCACCCCCATTGAGTTTGGCGTCATCGGCGGCTGCGACGGCATGGGCCAGGGCCATGACGGGATGCACTACATCCTTCCCTCCCGGGAGCTGATCGCCAACTCTATCGAGTCCATGGCGCAGATCAACCTGTTTGACGGCCTGGTTCTGCTGGGGTCCTGCGATAAGATCGTCCCCGGCATGCTGATGGCCGCTGCCCGGCTGGACATCCCCTGCATCTTCCTGCCCGGCGGCCCCATGGAGGGCGGTGTGGAGTTTGACGGCCGCCAGGCCGACCAGACCTCCAGCACAGAGGCCTACGGCATGCTCTCCGCCGGAAAGATCACAGAGGCGGAGTATGTGGCTCTCGAGGACACCGCCTGCCCCGGCTGCGGCTCTTGCTCCTATCTGGGTACTGCCAATACCATGTGCGCTCTGGCCGAGGCTTTGGGCATGACCCTGCCGGACGGCGGTCTGGCCCCCGCCACCTCCGCCGTCCGTATGATGATGGCTGAGGAGACCGGTGTGAAGATCATGGAGCTGGTGGAAAAGCAGATCACCGCCCGGAAGATCATCACCAACGGCTCCATCCGCAACGCCATCAAGGCGTGCCTGGCCATGAGCGGCTCCACCAACGCCGTCATGCACCTGACGGCCATCGCCCACGAGGCGGGGCTGGACATCAGAGTCCTGGATGAGTTCGACACCCTGTCCCGCACTACCCCCCAGATCGCCAAGATGAATCCCGCCTGCAAGTATAATGTCATCGACTTCTATTATGACGGCGGTGTGCCCCGGCTGATGGAGAACCTGCAGACCATGCTGGAGACGGACGCCATGACCGTCACCGCGCATACGCTGGCGGAGAACATCGCCTCTCACAAATACCGCTATCCCGCCACCGGCCTGGTGAATCACACCATGGACGATCCCTTTGGCTATACCGGCGGCGTGGCGGTGCTGCGGGGCAACCTGGCGCCCGACACCGGCATCACCAAGCCCGGCGCCTTTGACAAGAGCCTGCACCACTTCGAGGGCGAGGCCATCTGCTTTGACTCCGAGGAAGCGGCTGAGGAGGCCATCCTGGCCGGCAAGGTCCGCGACGGGCATGTGGTGGTCATCCGGTACGAGGGACCCAAGGGCGGCCCGGGCATGCGGGAGATGTACAAGGCCATGAAGTACCTGTATGGCCGGGGGCTCAGCAAGACTACGGCGCTGATCACGGACGGCCGGTTCTCCGGCACCAACAACGGCTGCTTCGTGGGGCACATCTCCCCCGAGGCGGCGGAGGGCGGCCCCATCGCCATCATCCATGATGGCGACCGGATCGTCATCGATATTGAAAGCCGCCGGCTGGACCTGATGGTGCCCCAGGAGGAGATCGACGCCCGCCTGAAGGCCTGGAAGCGGCCGGAGCCCAAGTTCAAGAAGGGCTGGCTGGGCCTTTACTGCAAGATCGCCGCCTCCGGCTCCGAGGGCGCCGTCCTCAAATTCGACAACCTGTAAGACCGCTTCTTCCGCCTCCCGAAAGTCTTTCTTTCGGGAGGCGGAAGCTTTCTGCCCTAGATACCGGCAGTGCGCTCTTTTCCTCCACAAACTCAGAGGCAACAAAGATCTCGGCGACTGCTGTACTATTTTTAAGCCCTGACCATTGCCTCTTCCACCATCATTCACAGTTATAAAGATCTATATCAGGATAAACACAGCCTAGTGAAGAAAAACAATCGTTTATATTAAAGACATTCTGCTGATGACGTGCGGGAAACACCGTATCATGCTTCAGAATCACCGCCTGACTGCTACACTGTAACGGTATCCGAGTAAGGGGATGGTCTCTGCCATCGTTTAGACGCAAGACAGCCGTTCTTACTTTTCAATGCGATACTCATCGCCGCAATTTTGTCGCGTGGTAGCAGCAAGTGGTTCATCAAAACTACAACAGCTCTCTGCATTTTACCTACCGCGGCAGAGATGCCGGCAGAAAGAATCTGTCCCCGATGTTTCGAGGAAAGATGATGATTGAAAAAATCCGAATACAGGTCCTACGATGACCTGCTGCTGTTTCTTAATGCGGAAATAGTGGCAAAGGCTCTGGGGGTGTTACCGTCCAGCGGTTACGAATCACTGTACGAGCCGGGCTTCCCGGTGCTGTGCGTCGGCAGACGCATGGTGGTTCCCAAGAAACATTCATCCAGAGGGTGTGCAATCAAACAGGAGGGGGCGGTTGAAGCGTAACGGCTATCGAGATGGTTTCTTTCTCCCCAATGAGGTGTTCCAGCTGAGACTGACCTACGGAGATCTGGCGGTCTACAGTTTCTTGAAACGATGCACGAATCGCCGGACCGGCCAGTGTTAGCCCGGCGCCAAAACCATTGGGAAAGCAGTGGAGATGAGAGAGAACACGATGCGCAAGTACATCCTTCAGCTGGAAGAGCGGGAACTTATCGTCACCAGGTCCAGTGGGCGGCGCAACGGAAATCTGCTGTTCACCCCCGCCCGATTCAGGAGATGATCGACGAATCCTACGCCCGACAGCTGGAACAGTTAGAGCTGGCTGCGGAGCGTCAGCGGATTGCGAAGCTCATCCAGGAGTGGGAGGCCCCAGCGTGACCGCCTGTAAGCCGCTGTATGACTCGATGCCGGGAAAGGCGGAGTCCCCAGTAGCTTTGGACGGATTTGGCCCGCTTTGGGGATTTTCCGAGGGACCAAAAAGGAGTAAGAGAAAGCCCTGACACCTTTTGATGCCAGGGCGGTCACAACTGTCCGCAATGCGGGCAGTTGCGGGATTTAGAAAGGACGTCGTTCTGGATATGAAATAGAGGAGATGCCTTTTAACACTGAATTACCCTTATTCCATAGAGCAACAAGGGCCCTCAGAGGCATTGCTGGTTATGTGGGCACAGATATGCCTCTTCAAGAATTGTGGCACTGAAAATGAAGCTAAGGGTTCCAACCAGATAGCCAAGTTGTTACTTTTCTGAAAATCTCCTCCCGGTCCACTGGCTATTGGGCTAGCGTTGTGGTATGGTGTGTCACTGACAGGGAGGCGGCACAATGTACGACTACATCAGGGCTCTGCACGCGGGGGCCTGCCGGGAGCCGGAGCTTCGGAGTACCCGGGTGGAACTGGACCGGGCCCACAGAGTGATTAAAGGGAAATCGGATCAGCAAAACCAGGAAATTCTGTTGCAACTGGCGGATCTGGAGAACGAACTACGGGAGGAGACCTCCCTGACATCCTTCATTACCGGGTTTCCGCTGGGCATGGGGATCACCGGGGAAATCGAGCCCTTCTGATAATTGTGGCCGCAAGCTCTGGCTTTTTCTTTTCCTGTGGTATGTTGTGTTGTTGATGAGAGCCCACAGGCTCCATGCATGCGAGTAACCGAGCGAAGCGAGACACTGGTAAGTCATAAAAGGAAGCAATGCCATGGCAAAGAAATGAACCAACGGGGCATCCACATCAGAAAAAGAAAAGATGGCAGATGGGAAGGCCGGTACACTGCCGGACACGATCCGGAGACCAGCAGGGCCATCTACAAGAACGTGTTGGGCAGAACACCGGCGGAAGCTAAGGCTAAGCTGAAAGCGGCCATCGCGGAAACCAAGAGCTTGTACGTGACTAAAACAAGAACGTACACTGTGGGGGCCTGGATGGACGAGTGGTTCAAAAACTATTATCATTGGGCATCTGTGCATCAACGAGATCCTGAACTCCGCCGGGGAAGGAGAATTCTCCATCGGCGGCGCTGTGGTCTATTCCTCCTATGCCGCCCTGGCCGGCGGCAACCACGTAGGCATTTTGATCAAATCCGCGCCCCGCGAGAAAATGATCCCATATATCCTGCCTGTCCACACAGAGGACATTTATTGGCTGAGATCCGATTCCGAGACCACCTCCATCCGCAATCAGTTCCTGGATGACAAGCACGAGCGCCGGATCACCACTGCGCTGGCACAGGGCAGTACCATCACTGTGGCGGAGCTGCCGGAAGGCATCTCTGCGAAGATCTATCAGTTGGCGGGACTGATGAAGGGCGACTATGAGGACGACATTATCAAGGTCCTGGCGCAACGGGGCAAGGTTGCGCTGGATATGCAGGGCTATCTCAGGGTTCTAGATTCCTCCACTAAAGAGATGGTGTACCACGACTGGGACCGGAAACAGGAGTATTTTCCCCACATCACCTATCTGAAAACCGATGCCGCCGAGGCGGAGATCCTCACCGGCACATCGGACCGGCGGGAGGCTGCCCGCCTGATGGTGGAGTGGGGCGTCAAGGAAGCGCTCATCACCCACAATACCGAGGTTCTGGTCTATGACGGCAAGGAGTACTACACCTGCCCCCTGAAACCTCTGGGGCTGGCCGGCCGTACCGGCCGGGGCGACACAACCTTCTCCGCTTACATCACCGAGCGGGAGCGGGCAGACATCCCCCAGGCCCTGGCCTACGCCTCCCAGCTGGTGTCGCTGAAGATGCAGACACCGGGGCCCTTTAAGGGCGACCGGGCGGATGTGGCGTCGTTCGCAGACAAGTATTATCACTGAGGGCGTGCCATGGAAGCGATTCCTTACAAGCTGCGTCTCCAGCTCAGCGACGAGATCCCTCAGGAGGGGCAGCGCCGGGTCATGGCCCGCATCCCCGCCTTCGACGCACCGGAGATTGACAACTCTTTTTTCCCTCTCACCGGCGGCGGAAAGACACTGCGGGGCATGGTGCTCAATATGGCGCTGGGGCGTTTCCCTGCGGAAACGGCGGCTTTCCTTCGGGAATGCCCTCAGGCCCGGGATATGGACATCACCTTCAGCAATGAGTTGGATGACGGTTGCTGTCACAGCGGCTGCCGGAACCCCTCCGCCGAAATCGCCAGGGCCATCGGGATGAACTACGCCTTCGCTCTGGAGTTCATTGGTTTGGCGGGGCCGCAGGATCCCAAGGGCTAGAGTGACAACACGCTGTTCAGCCGCTGGCCCATCAAACGGGTCTCTGTGCTGCATGTGCCCCAGGGGTATAACTGGTATTTCGACTCGCAAAAGCGCATCGGTGAGCGCGTGGCCATTCTGGCAGTGCTGGATGTGGCAGGTCGGGAGGTGGGCGCTGTCTGCGTCCACCTGGAGAACAAGACCCATGCAGCTGCCCAGACATTGCAGATGCGGGCCCTGCTGGACGCAGTGGACCGTTTGCCGCCGGGGATACCGGTATTCATGGGGGACTTCAACACCAACACCTATGACGGTGCCGGCCTGGAGGCTGCAGGACATCCCATCAGGGAACAGCATCTGGGCATGCCGCCCCGGGATGTGGCCGCCTGCGAGCTACTGCTGCCCGTGGCGGAAGAGGCGGGTTTTTCCTACTGGGACTGCAACGACCTAGTTGCCAGGCCCCGCAGGAAACCCTTGCCTGACGGCGTACTGTAGATGCATCTGGAGTGGATTTTTCTGCGGGGACTGACCTGCCTGGACCGGGGTACTGTGTCCACGGAAGTGTGGGACTGGATCTAGATGCCCCGAGAGTCTGTGCTGCGCCGTTTTAGTCGGCCGGAACTGGCGGATTACAACGCTGTTTGGGCGCTGTGCGCGCTTCCCTGAAATGTCTTCCGCGGGCTAGACCGTGCCGGCGGGGCAGCACTGCCAGGACGGCACCCAGAGCAGTGGGGATTAGATGAGGTGCATTTGGGGCAGATGACCAGGCGGTGAGACCTGGTCGAACGTCCGCCGCTGAAAAGCGGCGGACGTTTCATTTTGTGCCGGTGGAGCTAAAATCTCTGTATGACCTAAGTGACTCAAAGGAGCGGACGGCAACGTCCAAGAACGCGGACCACCGTTCCTACGCAGGGAAAAATTGAGCCTGCTGCCACCTCTCAGTGGGCGTATTTTGAAAGACACACTTGAGCTTCTTTCCTTGCATGCGTTACACCGGAAACAAGCAATAGCGTTTTCTTCTGCGATTAAATATATAGATGAGCAGATCGGTGAGGGCGCGTAGTGAAGCAAGGCGAGCAGAAAACCAGATCGGCAGGATTACCCGGCGGATTGGTTTTCTGCATGGAGTAGGAGAGCGGAGGAGGGAGGTGGAAGCGAGGAAATGGAAATAGATATTTCGAACGTCTTGACGGAGAGCGGCTTACACTAAACGGGTTAAATTGAGTCTGGGTGCCTGAATATTGAAATTAAAAAAGCGTATTGATGTAAACGGCACGCTTATATTGGGAGGCGCTGTTTTTATGTGACTTCCTGAATTTTGTTTTAATAATTTGAGATGGATGGTATAGCTTGAGATAGACTGTGTTTCACAAAAATAATTTAGGGGATGAAATAGATTATCAAAATTTGCGTCGCAGTAAAGAATATAGACCCCTCGGAGAAGATTATAGAGAGAGGGGCCTGCGCACTGGGGACCCGAGCGAAACGGCCAATTGTTATCACCTGTAAGGGGATGTGTGGGGTTTTGCCGGAAGGGGTCGGGGACACTGAGGAGTGTGCGGCCTGTATGCCCGCCTTACGAGCAGAGGGTGATCTCAGCTCCACCGAACCATTGGGAACAGAGGTGGGCCGGTTGTGATACTCTACGGAGGGTGGAAGAAAAAGCAGGCATAAAATCTAGACATATCAGAAACTGGGACGGAAAATCTACGGAAAACCAGCAGAGAAAACGACGGACCTTCACCCGAAAATCTGTGGAATTTGAGCCTGTCGGGTAGCGGAAAGAGTTGCTGTAATGTGCACAATCTTTGAGAAAGGAAAGACCTTATATGAAAAACAGGCCACATTGCTCTGCCTGACTTTTTCGGCCCCCATGCAGATCAATCTGGAGGTGACGCTGCTGGAACCCATCTGCCTGCCCCACCTCTGAGTGGCATGGCCGTCACCGCCAGCCTCAGCAGCCATGTGATGCTGAACCAGCATCTGCTGGAGGCGGTCATGGGGAAAAGTCCCTCTCTGCGGGTGGTGTTCTCGGCTTATAAGGACTTTACCTGCATTCTCCTGTGTCCATCGGAGAGCGGCGTGTACAAGTTCCCCAAAAGCGGGCGCATCAAGGACATCGCTTTCTCCCGCAGCCCAGTAGAGGCGGGTTCGCCCTGCCGGCCCGCTACACGGCGGCGCGGAATCCCGCACACAGCAGATAGGTGGGCGTGTTGGATACGCTAGTCCGGCCCGACGCCGGACCGGCGAAGTCCGGGCAATCTGAGTGCCTGGAAAAAGAGAGACGGAAGGCGTGGGGGCTGATGAGGAGCAGGGAGCGACACGAGAATTGGGTGCGCGTTTTTCACGTGTTCTTGGCATTCAGCCGGGAGGGCCTGCAGCGCAGCGGCGTCCGGCTGGTCCGGGAGGAATTTGCGAGAAACGTCGGTCCAGTCTGCAGGGAGGCGCCATGCACCTATCCTGCCTACGAGGTCTGCTGCAGTTGAACGTCCTACCGCGGGGTGGGGATCCAAGGGGTGATCCGGGAGATGTGCAGTCAGCGGACGGAGCCGCGTGGAGAGCGTCTCCCTGGGCCAACCCTAGTGTGAGCCCCAGCGGCCGGCGGAGTTCATAGCCCCGCCCTGGGGGGACCTCACTAACGGCGTGGTCTTCTGGGACTATGTCACCCGACTGGAAGAGGAGACGCGGCGGCTAGTCCGGTGCTACTGCAGCAAGGAGATGAATGAGGAGTTCCCGGCCTGCACAGACAAGGACTGCAACGACCTGATCCGGCTGAATCAGGAGCTCCGGCGGGACATGGAGCGGTATCTGTCCATTTAGGGGACGCAGGTTTGAAACTTAATGGCTTCGTCTTTTGGCTCTGCGGAAACTGGCGAGGAACGGAGGACAGCTGCCGGGTCTGGTCGTTCCTGGACCGGGACACGGAGGTGTACGCAGTCCTGACAAAGTTGAAGGAAAACCTCTCTGCCTCCGCGACCAATGCGGCGGAGTCCCGCTGTGAACAGCTGTGCGAGGCGGAAAAAAGCCCTCCCCAGGCCAAGCCAATCGAGCACGATACCCGGTCCGTGAGCTGGACCTAGATTTTTGACCTGGTGTGGCTGGTCGGACTACTGGAAAAGCGTCTCCCAGGAAACCGTGTGCGCTTTGCTGGAGGTAGCCCCGTCGGAGTTTTCGGACTATCCCGGCCCGCTGATAGAACAGAGGCCCGCCGCTTTCAGCGGCGAGCCTCCTTTTTTAACAGAACACTACTTCAGACTTCCTCTACCACCCTAAAATAAGATCAGCTGCTGAGTAAGGGTGGGTTTCGCAAGGGTTAGACGTTCTGTTTCCCTCTAGAGATTGCAGCAGTTCAGACTTATTTCCCGCCGTGCTTAATTTGACAATTCTTTTGAGAGTGCGCTTCAAATATTCATGAGATTGTTGTCTGAAAAAAAGGTGACCACTTCTTTTCGAAAAAGGTTTACCGTAGGCGAGATGTACTGCGGAAAAACGGTAACTAGTCCGATGGTTCGGATAGGTGCGTTTTCGATTGGATAGACATTGATACAACTGTCTGGTGGATAGGTAATGGAGGCGGTAATCCGAAAGCCGAACCCCTGCCGGATATACTCGTAACAGGATTCATCATTGTCGATTCGAAAAACAGAATCAAAGGGGATCCCCGCTGCGGACAGGATGGAGTCGCTTTCTTTGTCAAAATTCCCAGTCCGCAAAATAATGGGCATGTCCCGGAGGTCTTCGGAAGTCATACTAACGCCGTTCCTAGGGGCATAGTCCTTGGGAGTAAAGCAGACCATAGGAGTCCTGTGAAGGGGAATAAAAGATGCTGCGTTGTAGTAGGAGTTGAACACAATGGCCAGATCGATCTCTCCACTCTCCATCCAATGTTTGATCTGCATGTCATTGGCCTGGCGGATGGAAACTTTGATGTTGGGATACTTTTGATGGAACTGCTGCAAAATGGAGGGGAGCCAGTCCCGGATCACATTGTTGTATGCGGCGATATGGACGGAACCCGTCACGGAGTTTTTCAGCCGTAGTGCCTCCTCCACCAAAGCGTTGCCGGATTTCAAATAATTCTGTATATAGGGGAGGAGCGCTTTACCGCTGCTGGTCAGCTCAAAGTGGTTGCGCTCGCGGATAAAAAGGGCGTATCCCACGCCGTCTTCAACCTTTTTTACCATGTGGCTTACAGCAGAAGGGGTCAAATTGAGGATATTTGCGGCCTGACTAATACTGTGGTGTTCTGCTACGGTGGCGATAACGTTCCATGAATAGAGTGACATGGCAACCTCCGTTGAATTTTACTTCAATAATACTACAAAAAAACGCCAAAGATTGTCAACGATAATTACGCAATTGCGGCTGAAAAACTGTGAAAAAACTCAAAAAAACGTTGGATGGCAATAGACGTGACAAAGAAGTCTCATAAAAACAGCCACTATTAATTGAATTATTGTTCAATTTATGGTGGCTATTTTTGCTATTTACATCAATAAAGGGCAGCTCTATAATAAACAATAATCCGTTGGCGTACTTTATGGGAAAACAAATGTTTTCCTGTGAGAGGTGGTTCTTCGAAAACTCCAGGAACTGAAACGTGTGTACTGAGAAAGGAGACGAAACATGGAAGAGAAAAGCAGAGCTGTGAGAAGCGTGGAATCAGAGGAGACCTTCAACGACTATGAATTTTCCCCAGTGCCCGACGAGAAGAAAAACACCTGGAAGGCCCAGGTCTTTGTCTGGCTGGGCGTTGGCTTCTGCCTGACGGCATTCACTCTGGGCGGCCAGATTGCCCTGGGACTTGGCTTTTGGCCCACTGTCGCGGCAGTGCTTGTGGGCGGCATCATTTTGACAGTGGTGGGTGCCCTGGTGGGTGCCATCGGTGTCCGGAGCGGACTTTCCTCGACTGTTTCCTCTAGATTTACCTTCGGTACTTATGGTGCGATTATTTTCGGACTGATCAACGCCCTGTGCAACTTCGGCTGGTTCGGCTATCAGTGCACATTTTTCGGCAGCAGCATTACCAGCATGTTCAAGCTGGCGGCAGGTATCGAGGTAAATCTGACGGCGTGCATTGTCATCGGCGGCCTACTTATGATGATAACGGCCATTGTGGGTTATAAGGGCATCAAGGTTCTGTCCCAGTTCGGTGTACCGCTGTTGTTCCTGCTGGTGATCGGCGGTGTGATAAAGACGTTTACAGTAGTCCCTGCCGGCGAGATCGTTTCTGCACCCCCAGTTGAGCCGATCTCCTTCGCTACCGCCGTGTCTTTGATGGTGGGCAGCTTTATTGTAGGCGTGTCTATTGTGCAGGATTTCACCAGATACTCCAAGACTGTGAAGGACTCCTCCATCGGCATCGTTTTGGGCTTTACCATTGGTTATCCCGCAGTAGTGATCTGCGGTGCAATCTTTGCCTGCGCCTTCCAGTCCAATGATCTGACCAATACGCTGATCAATGTGCTGGGTTTTGGATACATTGCGGCCTTTATCATCGTGATAGCCACCTGGACCACCAATGATAATAACCTCTATCAGTCCGTTCTGGGCCTCACCAATGCCTGCCACGGCATCATCAAGCTGCCCCGCTGGGTCACCACAGCCATCTGCGGCGTGATTGCCACCATCTTGGGCGCCATCGGCATGATCGACTGGCTGGTTCCTTTCCTGAATATTCTCTGCGTAGTAGTGCCTCCGATTACCGGCGCAATGCTAGCAGATTTCTATATCCTGAAAAATGCGGACAATTACAGATTTGAACTGATGGATAAGATCCCCAACGTGCGGCCTGACACCAGCATTGGAGCCATTGTGGGCTGTCTGGTGGGCCTGTGCATGAACGAGCCCCCCGTAGGATTCGGCGTGCCATTTATGGTGCGGCTGTCTACGATCGTTCCCTCCGCCCTGGTGGCGATGGCCTGCTCCGTGGTGATGGTGCTTATCGCCAATCAGTTTACTGCCAAGAAGGCGGCCTGATAGAACCATGGTCAGGAAGAACATTGTCGTCATTCGTGTCGTCACGCTGGAGGACCAGACCCTGCTGCGGATGCACGGAGACCTGATCGAGGCGTATTATCCTGCGCTCCGAACGGATTCGTACTGTATCGGGGAGCAACCGCGGGGAGTCTGCGATCTGAAGACCAAAACCCTGGCAGTTCCAAAGATCATTGCGTTGGCAAAGAAGCATCAGGACGCAGACGCCATCGTGATCAGCTGCTGTGATGACCCGGCAGTAGAAGAACTGAGGGAGATGCTCTCTGTTCCGGTCATCGGCGCCGGAACGGCTGTGAGTGCGGTGGCCCGCGGCTTGGGCAAACGGGTGGGAATTATTGGAATTACAGAATATGTGCCTGAGCCCTATCGGAGAATTTTGGGAGATGATCTGATTGACCTTGGCAGACCTGAGGGCGTGACGTGCACACTGGATTTGATGATAGGCGCGGGCCGGGAGAGCGTGCTGCGCAAGGCGCGGGAGTTGAAAGCCCAGGGCGCGAACTGTATTGCTCTGGCATGTACGGGAATGAGCACGATTCGGATTGCCCGGGAGATTGAGAACAGCTGCGGCATTCCAGCGGTGGACCCAGTGATGGCAGAGGGACTCTTTGCCTATTATGCTTGCTTGCAAAGCGAACGATAAACGGAAGAAGGAACGCATATGTTAATTAAACAGATCATAGAAGTATTTGATCTGCTGGACAGCCCCCATGCCTGCGGGGAAGAGGTTAAAGCTTATTTACAGAGCAAGGGGGAGGACGATATCACAGTCAAGACTATCCGGGACGGAAAATACGCCACGGATTTTATCAAAATCGTCATCGCCGGAAAGAATGGAAGGCTTACCGGGGGAACTGCTCCCACTATGGGCATTGTGGGGCGGCTGGGTGCGATTGGCGCCAGACCGGAAGTGACTGGATACGTCTCTGACGGCGACGGCGCGTTGTGTGCTCTGGCCGCCGCGTCAAAGTTAATGGAAATGAAGCACAGGGGTGATGCGCTGGAGGGAGATGTAATCATATGCACCCAAATCTGTCCCCATGCGCCGACGCAGCCTCATGAGCCGGTTCCGTTCATGGGCTCTCCCGTAGACATGGCCACCATGAACCGGGAGGAAGTGAACGACAAAATGGAAGCGGTTTTGTCCATCGACACTACAAAGGGCAACAGCGTCATCAATGTCAACGGTTTTGCAGTGTCTCAGACCGTCAAGGAAGGCTATATCCTGCGGTACAGCAGCGATATTCTGGATATCATGCAGCGCACCACCGGAAAGACCCCCTACACTTTTGGCGTTTCCATGCAGGATATCACCCCTTACGGCAACGGACTTTTCCATCTCAACAGCATTTTGCAGCCCGCCACAGCGACTGCCGCCCCAGTGATCGGCGTGGCAGTCACCACCGAGCAGCCTGTGGCCGGATGTGCCACGGGAGCGTCTCACTTTGTAGATGTGGAGGAGACCGCACGTTTTGCGGTGGAAGTGGCCAAGGCATACGGTGCCGGTAAGTGCAGCTTTTACGATGAGCGGGAATTCCAAGCCCTGGTAACCCGATACGGAAGCATGTGCCGCCTTCAGACTATGGGGGCGGATGAACAGTGAAAAAGATCGGTGCGATTACCATCGGTCAGGCCCCCAGAACCGATGTGATGGAGGATCTTGACGATATCCTACGGGGAGATGTTGAACTGATACAGGCCGGTGCACTGGATTTATTGACACTGGAGGAAGTGGAAACGCTGCGGCCCGATGGTACGGGAAACACCTTGGTCAGCAGAATGCGAGATGGTACAGGCGTCATGCTGCAAGAGCAGAAAATTCTTCCGCTGCTACAACAGCGGATCCATGATCTGGAGGAGCAGGGTGTCAGCGCGATCCTGATTATGTGCACGGGAGAGTTTCCGGAGACCTTTGTGTCGAGGGTGCCCTTGATCTATCCCAGCAAGGTTATTTGCAACGTCGTGGCAGCTCTGGGCAACCTCTCACGCATTGGAATCATCACGCCAGAAGAGGCTCAGATAGAGGACATTCAAAAAAAGTGGAGGCCCATTGTGGAGACAGTGATCCCCGTTCAGTGGAATCCCTATCTCGAAAGCGAGTCTGAAAGTGCGGTTTCTCGGCTGAGAGATGAGCAGGTGGATCTGGCGGTGATGGATTGCTTCGGATACAGCAGGAAGATGCGTGATTTTGCTGCGCAGGCCCTCGGCAAGCCGGTGATTCTCTCCCGCACGATGGCGGCTCGTGTCCTGTTGGAGATTGTATAAACATTTTTCTGTGGGCCCGAAGCCTCCCGGTTATCAGCCGGGAGGTTTCGGGCAGCCGATCAATATGGCTTAAAGGAGGATTGAGAAAATGGAACGAGATTACAGCGGCGAACTGCTGCGCTTTATTCAGGAGCACCCCAGCGTCTACCATGTGATCGAAGGCCAGCGGCGGATCTTGCTGGAGGCGGGATACGAACAGTTGCTGGAGAGTCAGCACTGGACGCTCCGGGAGGGAGGAAAGTATTTCCTCACCAGAAACCACTCGGCACTCATCGCATTTCAGGTTCCCAAAAAGCGTTTCCGCGGTTTTATGTTGATGGCCAGCCACAGCGATTCCCCCGCTCTGAAGGTCAAGGAGAACCCGGAGATCACGGTAGGGGGACTGTATAAGAAGCTGAATGTAGAGTTGTATGGCGGTGCGCTTCTGGCGCCTTGGCTGGATCGCCCGCTGTCTGTGGCAGGGCGCCTTCTGGTGAGGACATCTGAGGGAGTGCGGATGCAGTTGGTCAATGTGGACAGGGACCTGCTTCTGATCCCGAGCCTGGCCATCCATATGAACAGGAGCGTCAATGACGGCTATGCGTATAAGGTGCAGCGGGATCTGCTCCCATTGTATGGAGCGGCAGAGGCCCCGGATCTAACGGCTCTTGTCGCCGAAACAGCCGGGATTTCCCCGGAGTCTGTGATTGGACATGACCTGTTCGTATACAACCGGCAAGCCCCCAGCATCTGGGGGGCGGACCGGGAGTTTATGTCCAGCCCGAGACTGGACGATCTGCAGTGTGCCTTCTCCTCCCTGTGCGGCTTTCTGGAGAGCGCCCCGGAGGAAAGCCTTCCGGTCCATGTGGTGTTTGACAACGAGGAGATCGGCTCGTCCACCAGGCAGGGAGCTGCTTCCCCCTTCCTGGAAGACACCCTCCGGCGGATTACGGAGGCGCTTGGCCTGACCTTTGGAGAATATCTGGAAAAGCTACCCCAGAGTTTCCTGCTTTCGGCCGACAACGCCCACGGGATGCATCCCAATTATGCAGACAAGTGCGATCCGGTCAACCGACCCAGACTGGGCGGCGGCGTAGTGGTAAAATATAGCGGAAATCAGAAGTATGCCACGGACGCGGTCTCTGCGGCAATCGTCCGTGTCTTGGCGAAAAAGGCAGGGGTGAAGCTCCAGGTGTTTACCAACCACTCGGATATTCCCGGCGGGACCACTTTGGGGAACATCTCTGTTCAGCATGTCCCTGTCAAGACAGCGGATGTGGGAATTGCGCAGCTGGCTATGCACTCGCCCTATGAGACCTGCGGCACTGGTGATACAGCGGAGCTGATTGGATTGGCCCGAAAACTGTTTTCGTCTTCTCTGGCAGAAAACGGTGATGGGGATTATACAATCGTGTGAAAAACCTGTCTCCCGACTGGGCGGAGGTATGTTCTGAACGCTGCGGCGGGACCGGGGGGCTCTGCGCCCTTGGAAAATGGAAAGAAAGGTGAATGCTATGAGTAGAAACGCGACAATCGCACTGGTGCAGATGGACTGCGTCATGCTGGACAAGGAGGCAAACCTGCAGAAGGCAAAGACCTTTATCGAGCAGGCTGCCCAGCAACATGCCGACCTGATCTGCTTTCCGGAGATGTTCTCAACCGGTTACAGTCCTGCTTTGATCGGGCCCAAATACATCGATGTGGCGGAGGAGCCGGATGGCCCCACCTTCTGCTTTCTGGCGGAACTTGCGAAAAAATACAGCATGTATATTGTTGCCCCTATTGTACTCAAGAGCGAGATCCCGGGATTGCTCTACAATGGCCTGATTGTGATTTCCAGAAATGGTCAGCTTATGGGGACCTATAACAAGACCCACCTGTGGGCGGGAGAGCGCTTTTGGTTCAGGGCTGGTGACCGGTACCCTGTGTTCCACATGGATTTCGGCACGGTGGGTCTCATGATCTGTTATGACGGCGGGTTTCCAGAGGTCTCCCGGATCCTGGCACTGTCCGGGGCGGAGCTGATTCTCTGCCCCAGTGCGTTCCCTATCCGTGATAAGGATATGTGGGACACCTATTTCGGCTCCCGCTCCCTAGAAAATTGCTGCTTTGTGGCAGGAATCAACCGCGTTGGAACTGAGGATGACTGTTATATGTTTGGCAATAACAAGATTTATAACTATCGTGGACATCTTCTGGCAGAAGCGCCTGTGGATGAAGAGTTTTTGTTGGTACAAACCGTGGATCTGGACGATGTGGCCTATCACCGGGCAACGGATGTTCCCTATCTGCAGGATCGCCGGGTAGAAACCTATCAAAAGCTCACGGAGATGTATTGATCGGCTTAAAATTACAGCTGGGTAAAAATGGCCCGGATCGCGTCCTCCGGCAGAGGCATCTTCCTCTCCGTTGGCTCGCTTCTTTGCCATGGCATCCGCCTCTCTTTCAACGACACACAATACCACAGAAAAGAAACAGCCAGGGCTTACAGCTACTGTTATCAGAAATTTAAGAAAGAGCTGCCAGCGGCAGCTCTTTCTCTTTGTATACCATATCAATCTTTGACGTGGGGACGCCCTGTTTTCACCCACTCTGTGGCTTGCTTTTCTTCCGCGTCTTCGAAAGAATAGGGCTCCAGTCCTCCAGCAATCCCCATGCCCAGCTGAAACCCGGCGATAAAGGTGCCAGGGAGGTCTCCACCCGCAGTTCGTTCTCCCGATCCGCCAGCTGTAACAGAATTTCCTGGTCTTGCTCCATAATCTTCCTTTGATTTTTCTGCAGGTGTGTTCCAGTGCCGCCCGGGTACTCCAAAGCTCCGGCTCCCGGTAGAACCGTGTGTGCAGGGCTCTTATGTAGCTGCGCCGCCTCCTATCAGCGACACACCATATCATGACGCTGGCTCAATAGCCGGGGGATACGTCATCTATTACCAGAAAAGCAACAACTTGGTTGTCTGGTCGGAATCCGTAGCGTTGCTTTCGGTTCCACAATTCCTGATGGGACGTCCCTGCCGGAAGCGTGGGGCATAGCTCCAGGAAGCTGTGTGCATCCCAGCGGTGACCTATACTTTTTGCTCGTGCTTTTGGCCACCTGAAAAACTCCCGCAACCGCCCGTGCTGCGGGCAGTTGTAATCTGGCCAGAGGACGCCCGTGCCTACGGCCTTTATCCTACGGCACTGGCCGATCCATGCAGCGTGGGGCCGCACCTTTATGCACATTTATTGAATATGAACTTATTCAAATAAGTGCATTTTTAATCCTTGATAAATCCATAGCCGAATGCCTTTTCTTTCGTTCTCCTCAAATTCCTGAAATAAGGTCCAAACTGCCCCCAAAAGAGCGGACGCGGGAAGAGGCTGTTGCGTGCCCTCTGATGAAAGAGGGCACACAGCGGCTCACAAAGCCAAACGGGGGAGCGTCTCACCGCCCTGGGGCCTTTGACTGCTCAAAGTGGGACCGGCTTCTGATGTATAAAATTATATGGCCCTGTGCTGAAAACACAGGGCCATATAATTTTCGGAAATATCTCCAATTAGGAGATAAAATGAAAGTAAAATTTAGCACAAATTATATCTTTGCTAAACACAGCGGAGAGAAAACAAAGTACATGCCCAGCAGTGCTAAAATCGACAAAACAGCAACTAATTTGCCGTATTTCCAGGGGGTCATATCAACCTGTGCTTTTTCTTGAATCTCAATCAGTTCTGTTCGGGGGTGCCGCTTGGTGATAACATACATCACCAACACATCAAACGGGAAGAGAATCGCAAAGAAATAGAGGTAATGGACCTGTGGCAGCAATAGCGTCGCCAGCCAGTACAGGGGGATATGTACGCAGAACGCAGCCTTTGCGGCCAGCGGTGTAACCTTGCGGGAATAAATCGCATACAGAACAACCGCCAGTGTAGGAGCATTGAACGTGCCAAAAAATCTTTGCAGAAAATCGTACAGGCCGGAAGGCGCATACATGATGAACGGTGCAATGCCTATGGAAATGATTGCAATGATCACACCGCTGATTCGGCCTACACGGACCAGCCCTTTGTCGCTGAGCTTCTTTTTGAAAATGCTTTCATGAAACTCTAGAGAGTACAACGTTACACAGGAGTTCAGTGTACCGGCATAGGAACTCAGGATTGCGCCAACAATAGCGGCTCCGACAAAGCCCAGCAGGGGGGCAGGTAGGACTTCTGCAACCACCATAGGATACGCCATATCAGCCACTTCGATCGTATCGCCAAAGATCGCATAGGCAAACAGTCCTGTAGAGCAGAGGATCAGAGGACAGAACACCTTAATCAGGCCGAACAACAGGGCGCCCTTCTGGGCTTCTGCCAGGCTTTTTCCTCCCAGAGCCCGCTGTACAAGGGATTGATTACATCCAAAATAGTACAGCATGTTAAACACCATGCCAGTAAACAAAATCGGCCAGGGGACCTCGGGCGCAGTAGCGGTTGCTGAGTTGATTGCGGTAAATTTCTCAGCCGGGACCCTGGACAGAAGGGCTTGGAAGCCATCTAAAAAGTTGCCGTTTCCCAAGAAGATTAAGGCAAAAATCGGCACGGCGCAGCCACCGATCGCGAAGAGGATGCCATAAATGGTATCCGCAGAGGCAGAGGCTTTAACACCGCCAACAATGGTATAAAAAGCCCCTACCAAACCCAAGATAAACGTGACCAGTGCAACCGCAGTGAAATGACTGATATTCAGGATCTCGCCGACATTGAACATCTGTTCAAAAACCAGCGCGCCGGAATAAAGTACGGTCGGCAGGAATGTCAGCAAATATGTGGCAAGCAGCAAAAAAGCAACCAGCTTTTTGACGCCTGCATCATATCTGGTCTCTAAAAACTCTGGGACAGTCATAACACCCTGCCGGAAATAGTGGGGCAGGAAGATAAATGCTAAGCCGATTGCGCCGATACAAGCAGGAGCTTCCCAGGCCATTGGACCCATGTTGGAGGAATAGACCTGTCCGCTCAGGCCTACCAGTTGCTCAGTAGAGAGGTTTGTCAGCAGAATTGTGGCACAAATTACGCCGCCTGTCAGAGATCTGCCTGCCAGAAAGTATCCGTCACTGCCGCTGACATTGATCTGTCTGGTTTTATAGACCACATAGACAAAGACGACCAGCAAGCATATAGCCATACTGATAGCAGTAAACATCGCTGATATTTCACCTACCTTTTTATATTATGCGTAGTATCAGTGAGTTCTCTGTGGTTTACTCTGTTTTTCAATAAGTTAGTTGTACTGGTTTATCTGTGCGGTAAGATTCGGTGGCAGCCAGGGCCAGTTTGATACCGACCAGCCCGTCATAGGCGTCTACGGGAGAGGGGTTGCCTGCCCGGACGCAGTCAACAAATGCCTGCAATTCGCCTTCATAGGCATCCTTAAAGCGTTCCAGAACCCAGTCAGACATATCTGTGGTGCGGCTGCGGTCTCCGATCATTGTCACATTGGTCAGACGGTCCTGCCCAACCAGAATGGTCTTCTCCTTACCAACGACCTCTGTACGGCATTCATAAACATTATTGCCATTGCGGCAGACCTCGATCATTCCCAGAGCACCATTTTCGAACTTCAGCAGCATCTGGCCATGATCCACATCGTTCAATTCATTGAGGAAGTCGTATTTCAGTACACTGCCGCGAGAATAGATTTCCGTGATCTCGCAGCCCATCATCCAGCGGACGATGTCCAAATCATGTACACCCATATCCACAAACAGACCGCCGCTCTGCGGGACATAGTTGGGGGGAGGTCCTTTGGGATCTCTGCAGCAGTCATGGACATAGATGGGCTTACCGCATTCGCCGCTTTCGATCATCTTTTTTCCGGCCATGTAAGCAGGGTCGTACCGGCGCATATAGCCGATCATGACAAAGGCGTTGTATCGTTCAACTTCTTTTACGATCTTCTCCGCCTCGTCAAGCTCAAAGGTAATGGGCTTTTCACAGAAGATCGGCTTTCCGCTGGGAATTGCCGCCATCAATACCTCATAGTGAGTCTGGGTCGGCGTTGCAATGACAATGGCTTCCACTTCAGGGTCATTGATCAGATCATGGTAGTCTGCATAACCTTTTACTCCGAAATCCGTTTCACCCCGTTTTAAAGCATCTGGGAAAGCATCTGCAACTGCTACCAATTCCGCGCCAAATGTCCGAGTCACATTTTTGGTATGATGGTAACCCAGGCGTCCGAGCCCGATGGTGCCAATTTTCAGATTTGCCATGACAGCAACTCCTCCTTATTAGTCCCGGGCATTTGTTTTAACAAATGCCCGGGAATTTCAAAGTTCAAAAACACGCCAAACGATGATGCCAATTACTTTGCGGTCCAGCCACCGTCAACCATCAGAATGTGACCGCAGATAAAGCTGGCATCATCAGAGGCCAGAAAGACGGCGGGGCCGGCAATGTCATCCGGAGTAGAGATCCGGCCAATGGGATGGCCGTCAATGCAGTCCTGAAGGAATTTGCCCTCCAGCGGAGAATTGATGTCGATAAACAGGGGTGTATCTACAACACTGGGGCAGATCGCGTTTACATTGATGCCGAAAGGCGCCAGCTCGACACCCAGCTCACGCGTCATATTGACCACACCGCCCTTGGCGGCGCAATAGATGGATTGATCCACAAAGGCAACGCAGCCGGAAATGGAGGCGATATTGATAATCTTGCCGCTTTTGTTGGCTTTCATAGTGGGTGCTACACCTTTGATCATCAGCCAGGTGCCCTTCAGAGTGACATTGTTCACGTAATCCCAGTCTGCCTCAGTAGCATCTGTGATAGATGCCATCTTGGACAAACCTGCGGAGTTGACAAGAATATCAATGGTGCCATAAGTATCCAAGACCTGCCGAACAGCGGCTTCAATACTGGCCTGCTTAGAAATATCGCACTGAATAGCCATAGCGTCGCCGCCATTGGATTTGATGTGGTTCACGGTCTCCGCGGCAGGGTTGCGGTCCAGGCAGATAACCTTTGCGCCTTCCTTACCAAATCTGGCAGCAATACCAGCGCCGATACCTCTTGCAGAGCCGGTTACGATTGCAACTTTTCCCTGAATGCTTGCCATAAAAGATCCTCCTTAAATATCACATATCAGCACACCCGTGCCAGAGCTACACAAGAAAGACTTTACAGAATAGGGCAGGCCAGAAGCTTATCTTTGGGGAACTTGGAGATTACCAGAGGGCCGTCTTTGGTGATGACCACCTCGTCTTCGATGCGGGCGCCCACATGCCCCTCGCCATCATAGGTCTCCACAGCGATGACCATGCCTTCCTGCAGCTCCACAGGATGCTCCAGAGAGAAGCTACGCTCGATCATGGGCCGCTCCCACAGGCATACGCCCAATCCATGGCCAAATGCCAAGCCAAATGCCTCACCTTCATTTTTAAAGCCCCAGTGCTTGAAATCAGGCCATGCATTCACGATATCTGCTGTGGTGTTGCCTACCCGACATTTATCAATTCCGGCCAGCAACATCTGATAGGCACTGTCATACACTCGCTTTGCCTGGTCAGAGGGTTCACCGCAGCACAACGTCCTGTAATAACAGGTGTGGTAGCCATTGAACAATGTGCAGAGATCCGCAAATACCATATCGCCAGGCTGGATCACACGATCAGAGGACAGATGCGGGTGGGGATGTGCCCGGGTGCCAGAGGTCATCTGGATATTATGTATCCACTGTGATCCCTGCCGATGCAGCTCTGCGGCGGCTACTGCCTGCAACTCATTCTCCTTCACGCCGGGATGCAGCGCACGGGCCATTTGATAGAAAGCTGCGTCCACACTGGCGGCAGCCTGCATCATGATCTGGATCTCGTCCTCGTTTTTGATCTCACGGGCGGCACACATGATTTCTTCGCCATCGCCCAGCTTATAACCTCGCTTCGTCAGTTCCGCCATCAACTGGCCGTCGATCTTGTCTACACCGATGGGGGCCTTTGGATCCAGATGATTTTCCTCCATCACCATTCGGAGATCCGCCTCAAATTTATCCAGATGTCCGCCATCCATGCCCCAGCTGGCAGGCAGAGCGCCAAACATTGTTGTATGAGCGGGATAGGCCCGATTTTTAATCCAAGAGCAGTTAATCCGCTCATTGGCGACCTCGGAGCCGAATCCAAAAATATAAGGTTTGCCGCCGCGGGGGACAATGGCATACCTTCCCATATTATCGACTTCTGGAGAGGCTACCGCCGTGGATGTTGCATACCGTTTGTTCTCTGTGGCAAACAGAATCAGGCAGGAAAAGTCAGACTTTTCCAGGAGCTTCTGAATCCGTCCCTCGCGGTACTCCCGCATTCGTGTAAAGTCAATCCGGTCTTCATAATCGACCTGCATCGTCCCCTTGGTGCCGTATACCATTTTGATTCCTCCCTGCGCATATATCGCTTTAATTTGCTTGGTTCTTTTGGTATACCAAGAATACCATTTGGCTTATGAATTTGTCAATATACTTAATGGGCTCTGGGGATCAATTCTATTTTTTGTAACATTCGGATCAAAAAATATATACACTTTTAACAAATTTCTATGTCCAGTCCTAATTCTTATGTGTATTCTGCTCCGAATCTCGGTATTCCTAGTATTATTTCTGATTCAAGCGATTCCGCAGCATTCAGACTTTTTATATATCAGAAAAAAATACGCCTGCTTTCCTTATGGAAGCAGGCTGCATTTTCCTGAAATCCGCACAATTATGTGGCAGATTCATCATTTTTTAATTTTTGAAGATGGTACTCCATGGTCGATATCATATGTTGTTGAACAGCTTCACATGCCTTCTCAACATCTTTGGCCTCGACGGCCTCTAAAATCGCCTGATGCTCCCGCCTGGAGGCCATGATGCGGGTATGGTCTTCTTGAACGAGATGCCGCATCCGGTTGGACTGGTCTTTCAGCCCATCCAGCATCGCCTCTAATCTGCCGTTTCCCGTGTTGTGAATATAAATACCGTGAAAGACCTCGTCTTGCTGGGCAACTTCTGCGTAATCTTCGAGATGATAAGCCTCTTCCATCGCATCAAAAGCATCTGCCATCTGTTGAATGGACGCCTTTGTTGCACGTCCAATATACAATTCAATTGCCAGAACATCCAGGGCCTTCCGAAGGGTGTACACATCTACGACATCATGTTTGTATAGGGGCGCCACCACCATACCTCGCCCGGGCGAGATCACAACAAAACCCTCATCTGCCAGGCGCATAAGTGCAGTACGGACCGGGGTCCGGCTAATATGCAGCATTTCACTCAGATGCCGCTCAACCAGCAGGGTAGACGGCTTGATTTTATTCTCAATAATCGAGCTTTTTAGCCACTGATACGCATACTCCTGCTTATTAGTGAGAAGAGGGTCCAGAGAGTTTCCCTGCGCCGCGACCTCTTGATATACCAGTCTTTTGTAAGACATATCTGATAAAACCTCTTCACAAAAGATTCTTCCGGATGGAGTTCATCTGGAAAATTTCAGAAACCATAAACCGAAAACAAATCTGCAACGCTGTATACTATAATTAACATATATTATAGCATGACGAGACAAATCCTGGCAATACCAAGATGAAGAATGGCTAGTATGTTCCAAGTTTTTGACTCCAAGTCTCCCTTTAAGTTCCTGTCGCTCTGTGGCAATCGTAGTGTCTGGGAATTGGCCTGTCCTGAGAACGCAAAAGTCGAATTGTGGCCTTTTTGTTCAAAAAAACAGGAAATACTGATTCAAAAAACTGTGCTGCAATGTCACTAAGTTAAGAACCGGGGCACCCCTGTTCTTAACTTTCGCTTTTTAAGTCTCCCCCAATTTGTGCGAAATAAATTACTACTTTGTGCGCCGTTCCTTCGGAAAACGCTTAACTTAATGACATTGCCCCGTACTGTGGGGCTTTTTGAACAGGCTTCCGGACTTCCCACAGCAGTCCTCTATCCCCTGCTTTTTGCGGGAAACTCAATTTTTCCTAAATCGTGTGGTGGGTAACAACTTCAAACTCATCAGCCACGCACTTCTCCCCAGACAATTCCAAACTAAGGCATCATATCACATGTTTCTGGTTCAGGTCAAATTCTCTTCTAATGGCAAACAGTCCAAAGGACACACAGAGGCTCACACGGCCAAACAAGATCTGGATTTTTTCTGTCCTTCGGGCTGTTGGTCCCCCAAAGTTGGGCCAGGTTTCTGCTCGGAACTGAGACGGCGTATAGCTGGATGTGGTGCTTGCCCTGCCCAGTTCCATGGCTTAAGAAATGAGAAGGATAGCTTCGCTTTATTTCTTGAAATATCCTTACTTAGTTCGAAGCGGGGTAAGCCTTCCCACATGGTCGTGCGGTTTTTGGTAATTGCAGTTGCCTCGAATCAGCACGGCAGATCAAGGCCAAATCTGTGTTTGCGGTTATTTTGCAAGTGGGATAAAATAGTTAAAATTAAAAGGGAAAAAACTGACACACAGGCTCTACGGAACGTGCTTTGCTGTCGGGCGCTGTATCGCCTGATATGAAAGGCAAAAACAGAAAAACGACCTCCGGATTACGGGCCACTAGATTAGTGACTCATAACCCGGAGGTCATTGGTTCAAGTCTAGCCCCCGCAACCATAAAATCGCCGCTTCCCACCCGGAAAGCGGCGATTTTCTCTGCCCGTTTGCAACTTTTTTGGACATCCCCATTTTCTGGACACCGGGGTGACCCAAACCATGACCCAGATGGGTCAAAAAACGCGCCCGGAGGCGGAAATACCGCCTCCGGACTTTTCCGCTTTCGGGGAAGATTTTTTTGTTTACAGTGTTGCCGTCAGGACCCTTTCCATGGTTTTTGCTGCCTCCTTCTGGGCTGCTGTTGTGACATGGGCATAAGTGTCCAGGGTGAACCCGCGCTGAAGTACCCCAGTATCCCGGACACCACCTTGGTGTCCACGCCGTTCTGGAAGGCCAGCGTGGCGAAGGTGTGCCGGAGATCGTGGAATCTGACCCGAGGCAGCCCCGCTCGTTTCAGTACCTGGTGGAGCAAACTATCCGGCGAGATGGGACCGCCGGTGGGTGAGGGAAACACTCAGGGACTGCTGACGGTTTTCTTCCTCTGTTGTTTCAGAACCTGGATGGTATCCTCCGCTTGCGGCAGCGTCCGGTAGGCGTTCTTGCTTTTCGGGTGTGCTTTTACGATTTCGTCATTGATCCGGGCGATTTGCCGTTTCACCTGGAGGTTGTCATGTTCGAAATCGATGTCCTCCCACTTCAGGCCGAGCAATTGGCCTCGCCGGAGACCGGTTGCCAACTCCACGTAGTACATCTCGAATACCCCGCTGTCTCTGGCCTCTCTAAGGAAGGAGTCCATCTGTTCAATGGGCAGTGTTTTCATCTCCCGATGTTCCAGCTTCGGCGGGATCTGCTACGATAATTCTCTGCTTCTTTGCCAGTTTCATGGCTGAGGCGATGATCTGGCAGATGTTCCGCACTGTTTTGGGGCTCAGCCCCTTTGCCTAGTGCCTGCTCTCTACTCTGTCAATTCTCCCGCTGGTCAACAGCTTCTTGTAGAGCTTCTGTAACTCCAGAGAAGTGAGTTTTTCCAGCGGAACTTTGCCGATATTCGGCTTGATATGGTTATCGATGTACCCCCGGCAGGTCTGGTGGGGGGAGGAGCGACCCTTAATCTTTGCGTAGTTTTCAAACCACTCGCCTAGTGCCGCTTCCTATCAGCGACACACCATATCACGACGCTGGCTCAATAGCCGGGGGATGCAGCATCTATTATCAGAAAAGTAACAACTTGGTTGTCTGGTCAGAATCCGTAGCGTTGCTTTCGGTTCCGCACTTCCTGATGGGACGTCCCTGCCGGAAGCGTGGGGCATAGCTCTAGGAAGCTGTGTGCATCCCAGCGGTGACCCATACTTTTTGTTTGTGCTTCTAAGTATTCCAGAAAAGTGACCCTAAAGATGAGCCGATCCCTCTGTTTTTGGTCCTGCTTTCGGCCGCCTAGAAAACTCCCGCAACTGCCTGTACTGCGGGCGGTTGTGATCTGGCCGGAGGGCGACCGCTATGCTTTCAACTGGTGGAGCCACCCCCGATTCTGGGGAAAAATGTGTTTCCATGGCAATCTCACACTTCCACTCCCCACTTCCGCCCAGCCGTAGGATGACTTTTGTGGGGGGCACGGCTATCCCGTCCCCATTCGCCCCACACAGCGGCTCACATACCAAACAGAGGGGGGCTTCTTCCAGTCCTCCACCCCGTGGTCGTCCCAAGTGGGGCCGGGCTTCTGCCCAGAACTGCAGCCGCCGTATAGCTGGACGAGATGCTTGCCCACAAGAAAGCCCGGATGGTCTTGTACAAAGAATCAACAGAGCCGCACGAGCCGCCCCGCTGATTTTACCCAGCTCCCCACATGGGTCCAAAGGTCTGTGCCATTTACATAGAGTTGCCCGCATTCCAAGCATCCCGTGGCCCAACTCATTTCATATTGCATTTTGGAATTTGAATACATAGTATCCACATTGCATTAGCGGATGTTTATTTCGTCAGATCCTCATTCTTTGCCTTCTGCTGAAGAGGTTCCATATTTCTGCCGTAGCCGTTCCCAATGGCGTAGGAACGTAGTGGGCGGAAGTTTCAGGCGTTCCGCAGCCTTACGGATACTTCCGTACCGCTCGTAGAATGTCTGGAGATACCGCAGTTCCATACGCTCCAGCATCTCATTCAGTCCTGCCTCTGCCGGAGCATCCTGAACAGGCTCCGGACCCGCCACGTTCATCGGCAAGCTCTCCGGCTGAATCAAGTCTGTATCCGTGATGATGGTCGCCTGCTCAATGCTGTTTTTCAGCTGGCGGACGTTCCCTTCCCACCGATAGTTCAGCAACGCAAAGCAGGTTGCTGGGGACAGTTTCCGATGAAAGTCGTATTTTTGATTGTAGTAATCCAGAAAATGCTGAGCCAGAGGAATGATGTCATTTTTTCGCTTCCGGAGCGGCGGAATATGGATCGGCATGACATTCAGCCGGTAATACAGGTCCTCCCGAAAGCGTTTCTGCTGCACCATCTCTTCCAAGTCGCAGTTAGTAGCGGCGATCACTCGGATGTCCACCTGTATGGGTTCGTTGCCGCCCACGCGGATGAAGGAGCGGTTCTGCAGCACATGGAGCAGTTTGGCCTGCATATTCAGAGACAGCTCGCCGACCTCATCCAGAAACAGCGTTCCGTGATCTGCTGCCTCTAGAAGGCCTGGCTTCACTTTGCTGCCAGCGCCGGTGAAGGCATGGCCTTCATGTCCAAAGAGTTCGCTCTCAAAGAGAGACTCTGTGATGGCAGCGCAGTTGATGGGAACAAACCGCCGGTTGGACCGCCCGCTGTTCTGGTGGATGAATCTGGCAATCTCATCCTTACCTACACCGGTTTCTCCCAGCAGAAGGGCGGTAGAGTCCACCTTGGCTATCCGGGCGGCCAGGGCCAGCACCTTCAGCATCTCCTTATCGGCCACAATCAGTTTGCTTTGGCCACCCATCCGGGCCTTGATGCTCTCCAGTTCCTGGAGATATTGGTCATTCAGTCCCCGGATCTTATCAAGCTCCTGCTGCAAAGAGCTGATTTCGTCCAAATCCCGGTCATTACAGATATAGAATTCAATCTCACCGCAGCTATCAAATACCGGCGTGCAGGACACATGTGCACTGCGCCCTGTGCGATAGAAGGTCTGCACAATGGTGTGTGGCTTTTTGGTCTTTGCTACGATAGCACCGCAGGATTCGGAAATCAGATGGTTTCTCACCAACTGCTCCACCGGCACCCCCACTAACTCCTCTCTCCGAATCCCGGTGAGGACCTCATAAGCCCGGTTGATCCGCAGCGTCACCAGATTCCGGTCTGAGATCTGGATGGCATCCGTAGAGTTCTCGATAAAAGCATCCAGGACACGGTTCTGTTCTTCCAAATCCAAAACTCGCTTGCGCAGTTCCTCCATGGTCTCATGGGAAAACTGCAAGCGCACCTGCTTTTGCTCCAAAAATGGAACACCTCCCTTCGCCTTTTGCTCTTTTGTGCAATTTCAAATTTGAAATCACACTTTTTATCGTCAAAACTCATATCATCTTTGCTTTGTTTTTAACAAAAATGACTATATCATAAATCTTATGTTTTCACAAGTTCCAATTTCGGAGCACTCTGCTCAAAATTCGTTCCAATTTTGGAACACAAAATTGCAATTTTTTTCACATAATCGAGGCCCCGTTTCCGTCATGGAAAATAATTCGATCTTTTTTGAATTTTGGGAGGAACCGCAATTCCATACAGTCATAGGGGTTTCTGGCTTTTCGCTGGAATGTTTTTTTAAATTGGCAAGATTTTTGCTATAATGATTTGTCGAATTCCAACGGAATGTGTTGGTGGCGGAAATCCCCCGCCAGACATACCATCGATGAAATATGTGAGATTTTAAGGAGGTACAAGAGATGGAAGACTGGAAGGTACTCTATGCTTCCAAATTAATGACGGCAGATGAGGCCGTCCGGCAGATCCCCGATGGTTCCCGGGTCTTTTTCGGCCATGCGGCCAATGAACCCCCCGTCCTGGTGGATGCGCTGGTGCGAAACTATGAGCAATATAAGGATGTGGAGATCGTCCACTGGGTTCCCATGGGAAAAGGGGAGTACTGCGATCCCAAGATGAAGGGGCACCTTCGCCACAATGCCATGTTTGTGGGCGGCCCAACCCGCAAGGCTGTGCAGGAAGGACGGGCGGACTACACACCCTTTTTCTTCCACCAGTCCACCCGATTCTTCTCTGACGGCACCTTCCCCATTGACGTGGCGATGGTTTCCGTCACTCCGCCGGACAAGCACGGCTATGTGTCCCTGGGCGTCTCCGTGGGCGGCACCAAGCCCGCCTGCCTGAACGCCAAAATGGTCATTGCCCAGGTCAACGACCAGATGCCCCGCACCATGGGGGAGTCCTTCCTTCACGTCTCCCAGCTGACCTGCTGTGTGGAGGCATCCACGCCTCTGCCGGAGCTGGGCGGAGGCACCATCGGCGAAGTGGAGGAAGCCATCGGCCGGAATGTGGCCTCCCTGGTGGAGGACGGCTCTACATTGCAGCTGGGCATCGGCACCATCCCTGATGCGGTGCTGAAGTTCCTGGGGGACAAGAAGGATTTGGGCATCCACTCCGAGATGTTCTCCGACGGCGTGGTGGATCTGTACCAGAAGGGGGTCATCACCGGTGCCAACAAGCGACTGGACAAGGGCAAGATGGTGGCTGCCTTCCTGATGGGCTCCAAAAAGCTTTACGACTTTGTGGATGACAATCCGGACGTGATGATGCGGACTGTGGACTACGTGAACAACCCCGCCGTGATCTGCCAGAATCCCAAAGTGGTGTCCATCAACTCCTGCCTACAGGTGGACTTCAACGGTCAGGTGAACTCCGAGTCCATGGGCACCAAGCAATTCTCCGGCATCGGCGGTCAGCTGGACTATGTCCGCGGCGCGGCCATGTGTCCCGACGGCAAAGCCATTCTGGCCATGCCCTCCACGGCCAAGCACGGGGAAGTGTCCCGGATCGTCCCGGTGTTTGAGCCCGGCACCACTGTCACCACCACCCGTACGGACGTCCACTACATCGTGACGGAATACGGCGTCGCCAACCTGCGGGCCAAGAGCCTGCGGGAGCGGGCCAGGCTCCTGATCAGCATCGCCCATCCCAAGTTCCGGGATCAGCTGTGGGAAGCTTACTATGAACGCTATGGCAAGGAGGATCAGTAAAATGTCTGCCAAACAGATTGAAACCGTCAATGGCCATACCCTGCAGAAGGTATTTCTGTCCGTGGAGGATCACATCGCTGTCATGACCCTTCACAACCCGCCGGTGAACGCGGCGGATGGCGTGGTGCAGGAGGAGATCCTGCTGCTGTGTGACTACATCAACCATGAGGACGACATCTGGGTGTGCATTATGCACTCCGACATCAAAACCTTCTGCGTGGGCGTGGACATCAAGCGATTCTATCAGAGCATCCTGGATAAGGATGTCACCAATACCCAGGAGGTCTATTACGATGGTGCTCAGGCCCTCTATGAACTGCGGGTTCCCCTGATCTGTGCAGTTCACGGCCACTGCCTGGGCGGCGGCGTGTGCTACCCCGCCGGTGCGGATATCTCTATCGCCGTGAAGGGGACCCTCTTCGGCGCACCGGAGGCAAAGCTCAGCGTGGTGGGCGGCAGCGCCCATCTGGCCCGTATTCTGCCCCCCCAGATCCAGCGGGATATGAGCTACTGCGGCACTTTCATCACCGCAGAAGAGCTCCACGACAAGTACGGCGGTGTCACCATGGTGGTAGACACGCTGGAGGAACTGATGCCCGCGGCCATGGACAAGGCGCGGGAGTTGTGCCGCCGTGGTCCCCTGGTGCTGCGGTACCTGAAAGCCTGCATGAATGAGCAGGAGGATTTCCAGATCCACCGGAAGGATGAGCTGGAGGTGACTTACACCCGCTACATGGCTCGTCATGCGGATTTCAAGGAGGGTGTTTCCGCCTTCCTGGAAAAGCGGGAGCCGCAGTATACCGGCCAGTAAAACACATCCCCCATACAAGACTTTAGGAGGAAGGATCATGAGAAAGAATGCAAAAAAACTGTTTGCGCTGATTCTGGCACTGTGTATGTCGCTGACGTTGCTGACTGCTTGCGGCGGCGATACCGCTGGCAGCGATTCAGGCGTGGGAGAGAGCTCCTCCGGTGGCGAGACGATCACCTGGCGCCTGCAGAGCAGCTACTCCCTGAATTCCTTGCAGGGCGATATGGCCACCAACCTGAAGGAGGCTCTGGAGACCGCTACCAATGGCCGCCTTCAGGTGGAGCTGTATGAGCCGGGCGCTTTGTGCCAGACCTCCGATATACTGACCTATCTCTCGCAAAATGCCTTTGACTGTGCCGTCATCTTCGGCTCCACCTTCTCCGGCCTGATTCCGGAGGCGGATCTGGCCTGCGGCATCCCCTTTGCATGGGAGAGCTCCGCCGAAATCTATGACGTAATGGAGAACTATGGGTTGCTGGATGTGATCCAGGAGGCCTACGGAGAACTGAATCTCAAATACTACTGGAATGCCCATGAGCCCAACTACAACGTCCTGGCAAACTTCCAGGTAGAGAGCCTGGAGGACTTCCACGGCAAAAAGATCCGCGCTCTGGGCGTGTGGGGCGACTTCCTGGCTGCGTTGGGGGCCTCTCCCACCAACATCGCCGGCACAGAGGTCTATCAGGCCCTGCAGCTGGGCACCATTGACGGCGCTCTGTATGGCTGGTCCTCTCTGAGTGACTCCAACAACATCCGCGAGGTGGCGCAGTACGCCCTCAGCCCCTCCATGTGCTTCTGCCAAATGGCCACCGTGGTGAATCAGGACAGCCTGAACAAGCTCCCTGAGGACCTGCGGAGCATCGTGGACGAGACCATCCGGCTGGCCAACATCGGCGTCATCGGCCAGGCCCATGTGGTTGGTACGGAGAAAAGTGTTCGAGACGCTATCCAGGGCGGCTACACTGAGCTGTCTCCGCTGCCTGATGACGTCCTGGCCGAGATGCGTGAAATTGCTGTCACCCAGACCTGGGAAGAGCTGGCCGCCAAGAGCGAGCGTATGGCCCGCGGTATCGAGATCATCAAGCAGCAAAACCGTGACTATGGCCGCCAAGTGGATTACTGAGTCCGCGCGTTCCTCACAGAAAAATAGAATTCAAGAGAAGGGAAAGTGAGACATGAACGCACTATTGAAATTATCAGGCGGCATTGACGCCATTAATCGGACCATTGGCAGAATCTTCGCCTGGATTCTTCTGCCCATGATCTGCCTCACCGCCTTTGAGGTATTCTCACGTTATGTCCTCAAGTCTCCAACCGTCTGGGCATGGGAGCTGATTATCCAGATCTGGGGCCTGATGCTGATGGCCTGCGGCGGATACTGCTATTGGAAGGGCGGCCTGGTGCGAGTGGATCTGCTTTATAATAAATTCCCTGTCAAAGTCCGCTGCGGTATCAATATCGCCACCGCCATTCTGGTCCTGATCTGTATGGGGCTGGTATTTATCTACGGCATAAACATCTTCCTACTGTCCTTCCGCCTCAATGAACGGATCTCTTCCGTGTGGGGGTCTCCCATGTGGACCATCCGGTTTTGGGTGCCTCTGGGCGCTGCACTGATGTTCATTCAAGCCATCAGTGAGCTTATCAAGAATGTAGCCGCTATGGCAGGCAAGATTGAACTCACCAACAACTCCAACGAAGTCGCGGAGGCAATTGAAATCGTGAAGTCCGCTGAGCATCTGCCTGACGAAACCGGAAAGGAGGACATACAGTGAGTCCTGATATTATCATTTTGCTGCTGGGGCTGGTAGCCCTGATGGCGCTAGGCATCCCCATCTGCTTTGCCATGATGAGCGTGGCTTCAGTCATCCTGCTGGTGTTCTACGGCTCTGGCCTGCTGAATGTGTTGAACGCAGCATTTGTTTATCAGATGCAGTCGGAGTCCCTGCTGGCCATCCCCATGTTCGCTCTGATGGCGGCGTTCCTCCAGACCTCCGGCATCGGCGGAGACATCTACGAATTCTTCCACAAGTGGCTTGGCGGTATCAATGGCGGTCTGGCTATGGCCACAGTGGCCACCACAGCAGTCATCGCCGCTATGAGCGGTGTGGCGGCCACCGCTACCATCATGATGGGGCTGATTGCACTGCCAGCTATGTTGGACCGTGGTTATGACAAAGCGTTGGCCACTGGCCCCGTGCTGGCAGGTGGCTGCCTGGGCCCCATTATCCCGCCCTCTACCATCATGATCATCATGTCTTCCTATACCGGCGTGTCCGCAGGCTGGCTGTTTGCCGGCGGTGCGTTGCCCGGCGTAGGCTTGGCCCTGCTGTTCATCATCTATATCGGCATCCGCTGTGCCATCAATCCCAAGCTGGGCCCCGGCATCCCCAAGGCCGAGCGTCCCTCCTGGGGCGAGAAGATGCGGGTGTTTAAAAAGGTCATCGCCCCCATTGCCATCATCGTTCTGGTGCTGGGCTGCATCTATGCCGGAATCGCAACACCTACTGAGGCCGCCGGTGTGGGCGCCTTCGCCTCCATGGTGTATGCCCTGATTACCCGGAAACTGAATGTGAAGAATCTGCGGGCCTCTCTCATCCAGACCATGGAGGTCTCCGCCATGCTTATGTGGATTCTCATGGGAGGCGCCGCTTACAACTCCCTGGTGAATATCACCCGCCTGTCTGACGTGGTAGCCGCTGCTTTTGCAAGCTCCAATCTGGACGGCCTGCCCCTGATGCTGCTGATCTTTGCGCTGTTCTTTGTGATGGGGATGTTCCTGGACACTACGCCCATCATCATGATTGCCATTCCCATTCTGCTGCCGGTAATCCAGGCTTCTTCCCTGGACACCAACGCCACCATCCTGATTCTGTGTGTCACTCTTTGCCTGGGCATGATTACTCCGCCTTTTGGCATCAATATGTTCTACTTGCAGGGTGTGGCACCTCCGGGAGTGGACACCAAGGTTATGTACAAGGCGGTCATGCCGTATGTTATTATTTTCCTGGTTGCTTGCTTCTTTATGATGCTCTTCCCGGAACTGATTGTCATCTTCCCGAACGCTGCGATGGGATATTGATCTGGAAGAACATCGGAGCTGCAAAGACCCAGGGCCCGTTCCGTTTGATTCATGCAATGTGGTGTTAACACATCTCCCCCAATATGTAAGCATAAACCGTTAGATGCATTTCTTGTACTCCTTATTTTCGGCATCTTTCCCCGCCCCATGACCTGCCACAGATTGCTGAAAACCGTCATGGAGTAGGAAGAAATGAATTCCGGGTTTTGGACGATTCCAGGTCCCACAAAAGTCCGGAAAACGTTGCGGTGCAGCGGATAGAGAAAACGATAGCAGTTTATAACCCGGAGGTCGTAGGTTCAAGTCATGCCCCGCAATCACAAAACCGTCTGATTTCATAGAAATCAGACGGTTTTTCTGCCTTTGCATCCAAAGGTTTCCGGAGAAATAACGCGATTTTACAAAATTTGCAGTTGCCCCAAACCATGACCCATACAGGGCAAAAAACGTGCCTTGGCGTAACTCTGCCGTGCCAAGGCTTCCCTGCTGTTTGGAACCATTTTTCCACTTTCAGCTTGGTCGTCGTCTCTGCCTGGGTCCTGCCAAGGACGTTCTTGTAGATGGCCTTGCCTGTCTCAGGATCATGCCCTGCGGTATCCCCCCCTCCATCTTTTCTCTTTCTGATGTTACCTTCGCCGTTGATCTATTTCTTCACCATAGTATTCGTCTCCTTTTCAACGACACAATATACCACAGAAAAAAGAAATAGCCAGGGAAAGGTGACGGTTTTATTAAAGTTAAGAAATAACTGCCAACTGCAGCAAATTCTCCTGGGTCTGGTGGGCTAACGTTTCCTTAATTTTCCTATAAGCCTGTTCCGGTTTCTGCCGGACACCCTAAGTTTCGGTGCCCGGCAGAACCTTGCGTGTAGGGAACCCATGTAGTCATGCATTGTGCTGCATCCTTGTTAGTGACACATCATATCACGACGCTGGTTCAGTAGCCAGGAAACTGGATAGAAATTTTTAGAAAAGTAACAACTCGGCTGCCAGGCTGGAGGCCCTATGTTTGTTTTCAGTACCGCAAGGGGATGCGCTCTGGAACCGTGGGCCAAAACCGCAGAAAACCGTACATATTCCCGGCACGCCTCCCACTTTTTGATTTTGTCTCTAAGCATTCCGGGAAAGTGATCCCAGAGCGGATCCCATCCCCATATTTTTGCCCCACTTTACAGCCCTATGAAAACCCTTGAAACAGCCCGCACTACGGACTGCTGTGATCCGACCGGAGGCCGCTTGCGCTCCCCCGGTCTTTATCCTGTTTTTTCTTTCGTCCTCCGCAGAGCCTCAAAACTACCTTGTTTCCGCTCCCAATGGTTCGGTGGGGCTGGGACTATTCCCTGCTTCCGTGGCGGGCACACAGGCCACACACTGTTCGTAGCCGCTTCAGCCGTCCTGGTGCTGCCCTCTCTGCCAAAGCCTCAGACAAACCACTGACAGGCGGCAACGTGTGACTCTCCCGTTCAGGGCCCCAGTTCTCGGTCTTGTCTCTTTGCATTATTCATCGAGAGCCTTCTATATTCTTTAGTGCGGTGCAAATTTTGATAGATCTGTCCCTCAAAATCCTGCACCAGAATATCAAAAGCCACCGCAGAGCGGAATGAATCGCCCTTTGGCTCTTGGGGATTTCAGGAAGCAAAAGGTCCGAAAAGCACTGCGGCACAGCAGTTTGACGGACGGAATGCAGCCGGGGAACCGAAAGTCCTCATGCCTTCAAACCAGCGGTTTCCGTCCGAATACTGTCAGGATCCAAACAGGCCGGACCGTTGCTTATTAATTATTTTTCGAGATATTGGTTAATTTTGCTGCCCAGAATGGGGATGTACTGGACGATCTTCTCCTTGCTGACCGTGTAGAAAAACCTGCCGGGAATGTAGGCGATATTTTAGTATTAAAAACAAAGTCAAATATCCCTATGGTATCCATGCCCTCAGGCAGGTCCGCCCAGAGGAAGACATCAGAAAAAGAAAAGGTGGCTGCTGGGAGGGTCGCTACACAGCCGGGCACGATCTGGAGACCGGAAAGCCGATCTACAAGAACGTCCTGGGCCGGACCCAGGGAGAGGCAAACCCGAAAGCGGCCATTGAAGAAATCAAGGGCCTGGACGTGACCATGACGGGAAAGTACATAGTAGGTGCTTGGATGGATGAGTGGTTCAAAAACTACGCAAAGATCAAAGTGAGGCCATCCTCCCATCATGCCTACCAAGGGTATATCGACAACCACATCAAGCCGGATATCGGCGAAGTTCCGCTAGAAAAACTCACTTCTCTGGAATTACAGAAGATCTGCAAAAAATTACTCAACAGTGGAAGAATCGACAGAGTCGAGAGCAAGCGGCAGCCCAGGGGTCTGAGCCCCAAGACGGTGCGGAACATCTGCCAGATCATCGCCTCAGCCATGAAGCCGGCCAAGGAGTAGAAAATCATTGCCACCGATCCCACCGAGGGCTACGCCCTACCGAAGCTGGAACATCGGGAGATGAAAACATTGCCCGTCGAGCAGTTGACCTCCTTTCTGCAGGAAGCCAAGGAGAGCGGCGTCTTCGAGATGTACTATGCGGAGCTGGCGGCAAGATTGAGAAAAGGCGAATTGCTTGGCCTCAAATGGGAGGAAATTGATTTGGACCGGGGCGGCCTTTGGGTGAAACGGCATGGTGCTCGCATCAACGGAGAGGTGGCGGCATCGCTCAAGACGAAAAACGCCAACCAAACGCTGCCGCCGGCGGAGGATACCATTCAGGTTCTGAAACAGCAGAGGAAAAAAACGTCAGCAGTCCCTGGGTGTTTCCCTCACCCACCGGCGGTCTATCTCACCGGACAGCGTCCTGCATATACTCCACCGGGTGCTGAGACGGGCGGGTCTGCCTCGGGTCAGGTTCCACGATTTACGGCATACATTCGCACCGCTGGCCCTCCAGAACGGGGTAGATATCAAGACGATATCCGGGATGCTGGGGCACTTCAGCGTGGGGTTCACCCTGCATACCTATGCCCCCGTCACCACAGCGGCCCAGAAGGAGGCGGCAAAAACCATAGGAAAAGTTCTGGCGAATGCCCTCTGATATCATAAAAAGTCAGGAAATCCGGACACGGAAATGCCGCGTCCGGGCCTCTTTTTGACCCGTCTGGGTCACGGTTTGGGTCAACTGCAAATGAACTGCAAATTTTGCAAAATTACGTCATTTTTCTGGGGACCTTTGGAGGCAAAAAGTGAAGAAAAACCGTCTAATTTCTTGCGAAATCAGACGATTTTGTGGTTGCGAGGGCAGGCCTTGAACCTACGACCTCCGGGTTATGAGCTGCCGTCGGTTCCTCCATCCGCTGCAGCTCAGTGCTTTCTGGGCCTTTGGGGGCTGAAATGGCCTAGAATCCGAGGGTTGTACCTTTTCGCTCCACGAGAATTTTAGGCGGTCTGGGTCATGGGTTGAGTTAGACACACCTGCCGCAAAAACTCCTTTCGGCCATTCCAATTATGAAATCGCGCTCGTATTTGTCCGCATTTCCTAACTCAACGTTATTGCTTGCGAGTGTTCTAGAAGTGGAGAATATTCTTGTGTATAACTTGATGGACTCTATTGATAAGCAGTCCCACATAGAAGGCCACCGAATCACGGCGATCAACAGCACCAACTTTGGATGGGTTTCGCTTGCCATCGAGTCAAACCCTTGAGGAACGAGATTGCATCTACTCCCAACAGTCAAACACCGCACGGGAGAGTAAAATGAGAATGTTATCTTTCCTCGGAATTGCATCAGCCTTAAAATATAGGCATCCCAAAATCATTAGTAGGGAATTCTTTAATTTTATCGGTGTTTTTAACAGACAGTTCCCGCGGATTCTGTAATGTACGCGATGCTAGAATGTCGAACGTTTTGCGTTTTTTCTGTCTGGTGAACTTTCTTGCGACGGTGCTTGCCCTTGATTTCAGAAAAAATAACTGGCGATTTCATAGCTCAGATATATACAAATATTCATCTATAAATGCGAACACAACCCGATTTGTTTCATGAAACAAATCGGGTTGTGTTCGCATTTTAACTAATTTATTTTTGCTAAAATAATAAAAAAATAGAATATTTTTTTCAATATTGACTTGTGGATTTGGCGGAATATAATTGCATTAGAAATAGAATTATTATGTTTCATGAAACAAGAGAGGGCGACAATGAAACCTGAAATCTGTGCTTTGAATCTTGTTACGCTTGATTTTATCTATTCCGGGATCCACCGTCTGCCGGGACTAGGGGAGGAGGTCTCCACCAACCATCTGACATTGTCGCTGGGCGGTGGCCCAATTGCCTCCCTGATTACAGCTGCACGGTTGGGGGCAACAGTCCGGCTGGCTACTTGCCTTGGACGAGATCGCTTTAGTTGTATTGCCCGGGATTTTTTGAAGCAGGAGGCCATTCCATACCGGAGCTTTGAGACATCCCTGAAAGCGGGACAGTCTCCTGTCAATGTGACCAGCGTCATGTCAATCCAGGGGGTAGATCGCTCCTTTGTATCCTATTTTCCCAATACAGCTTTCTACAGGGACACCTCCCCAGAGCTACTACACTATCTTAGCGATTGCGCCTACTGCATCGCCTCCTCCCCAAATGTCCAGCTGTTTCACATGCTAAAGAACGCGGGCTGCAGGGTTGTGTATGATGTGGGTTGGAGTGACGATCTCAGTATCGAAGAACTCCGAGATGTTCTATCCGCCGTCTATCTGTTCTCGCCAAACGAGAAAGAAGCTCTCAAGCTAACGGGTGCAGATAGCGTCCGTTCCGCGCTGCTCAAGCTGGCGGAATATGTAGAGCATCCTATTGTGAAGCTGGGCAAGGAGGGTGCACTATTCCTTTGCCAAGGGGAAGTAGTACACGTTGATCCCGTGGATTTCGACAATATCGTGGATACCACAGGCGCAGGAGACGCCTTTTTGGGTGGTGTCACATACGGCCTACTACAAGGGTGGGAATTGCATCGCTGCGTGGAATTGGGAAACTACGCCGGTGGAAAGGCTACCACTGGAATTGGCTGCCTCACCTCCAAGGCAAGCATTGACGAATTTGAACGGCTATGCAGAAAAAGAAGATAAATATTCGAGAGATTGCCAAGACCTGCCAGGTCTCCCCGGCCACGGTGTCCAGAGCTCTCAGTGGAAAGGCCCCAGTCCGAGAGGAGACCCGACTGAAAATTGAACAGGCGATTCGAGATACCGGTTATCAATCCCGCCAGGAAATGCGGAAGAGACGGGAGGATCGCATTAAAACTGTAGGTGTTTTTATCCCCACACTCAGCCATGTATTCTTCCAATATGTTCTCTGCCAGCTGCGGGATCTTTTGGACGAGCGAGGGGACTACATGGTCATTCTCCCCGAAAAAGGGCCCGAAATTGTCGAACAGATCAAAAAGCTAGACTTGGATGGGGTTATTCTGCTGAATGAGGAAATTAGTAGCACCACGGTGAAGCGGATCCAACAGATGCAGATTAGCACTGTCATTTGTAGTGCACTTTCCTTAAATCGGTTGTGTCCTGCAGTCCATGTAGATGACCTAGCCGCTGCCTATGACGGGACGAATTATCTGATCGGCCTCGGTCATAGGCACATCGGATTTATCTGTGATTCTCCCCGGTCCATCAGCTCCGGCTTCCAGCGGATTGCTGGCAGCCAGAAGGCTATGGAGGACCACGGTCTCCCCCTCCCGGACGACTGTATCTACACTGGAGCAGGCAATTATGCCGGGGGCTATGAGGCGGCGAAAGCACTACTCTCCCGGCAACCGGAACTCACAGCCATTTTTGCCCACTGTGATGCGGCCGCCATCGGCGCCATGGCCGCCCTGATGGATCTGGGCCTTTCCATTCCGGGGGACGTCTCGGTCCTCGGGTTCGACAACACGAATCTGGGAGAGGAATTCCGCCCGCGGCTTACTTGCGTATCACAGCCAATCCACGATCTGATTGTTCAGTCCTTGGAGCTTTTGTATGCAGGCATGAAGCAGGCCGCCTGGGAGATCCCGCCTTCCATCACGTTGCCTCATAGCATCAAGGTGCGTGATAGCTGTCGGGCTTTGGACTCATGATCGAAAGCCCATCTGACAAGTATACTGCATAAGGAGGTTTTCCATGAAAAAACTTACGATTATTGGCGGTGGCAGCGTACGGGCACCATTTTTTGCTAACAGTCTGGCCAAGCGGGCCCATACGCTCCACATCTCCACTCTGTGCCTCTATGACATAGACTCCGAAAAGCTCCGTGTCATCGGCAGTATCGCAAAGCACGCAGTTGCGAAGATTGCCCCAGATCTTCAGGTGATCCTGGAGACCGATCTTACCAAAGCCATCACCGGGACGGATTACTTCGTGACTACGATCCGGGTGGGTGGGGACCACTCCCGTGTAGTGGACGAACAGATCGCCATCAAAAACGGCGTGCTGGGCCAGGAGACCACGGGCGCCGGCGGGTTTTTTATGGCCGCCCGGTCCATCCCTGTTCTGGCGGACTATTGTCGCAGGATCAAAGAACTGGCACCGAATGCGTGGATCTTCAATTTCACCAACCCCTCTGGATTAGTGACCCAGGCCATGCACTCCCTCGGCTATGATCATGTGATCGGCATCTGCGATACCCCCAGTTCCACGAAGCTCCGCATTGCCGAGGCGATGGGCTATGAGAATGACCGCTTCACTATGGAGTTCTTCGGTCTCAATCATCTCTCTTGGGCCCGCAAGGCGCTGTACGAGGGGAAAGATGTTATGCCGGCCATTCTCTCCGACACCCAGCTGCCTCAAAAGGTCGGTGAACTGGCTATGTTCGACGCGGACCTCCTCCGCCTCCTGGGGCACATCCCCAACGAATACCTCTATTATTATTACTACCGGGACAAGGCCTCCGGCAATATTCACCAGGCCGGTACTACCCGTGGCATCAGTGTTGAGGAGAATAACATCCAGATGCTGAAGGAATTGAGTGCCCTGGACCTGGAGAGCTGTGCGGAGGAGGCCGAGCGGATCTATCTGCGCCACATGTATGCCAGAGAGTCCACCTATATGCAGATTGAGACCACCAAGAAGGTCATGCACACCCCGGAGGTCCTGGAGATGCCCCAGGGCGAGGGATACGCAGGCATCGCAATGGATTATATCGCAGCCGTTGAAAGCGGTCAGAGCCGTCAAGTCGTCCTCTCTGTCCCCAACAGCGGCAGCATCGACGGGCTTGCCGATGATGATGTCGTGGAGATCACCTGCACCGTAGACCAGAGTGGAGCACATCCAATCCATATCGGGAAAGTCACGCCGCCCATCTTTTCCCTTATCACCGCAGTCAAGGCGTATGAGCGACTTAGCGTCCAGGCAATCCTAGAGGGCTCTGCCGACGCTGCCGTTAAGGCGCTGATGGCACACCCCCTCATTGGTTCTTACAATGTGGCAAAGAGCCTGATCTCTGACTTCCGTCAGGTCGAAGGGCAATATGCTGCGCATTGGAGATAAATATTTTTGGGAGGTATTGAAATGAAAAGATTTTTGAGTATCGCGCTTCTTCTCATGATGCTGCTGTCACTTGCCGCATGCGGTGGGGACACGTCTGCGGGAGACTCTTCTGAAGGCTCCGCGCCCGCCGGCGAGGAGGGCGCTTCCTCCGCCAGCGGCGACCTAGTGATCTACACCGGCTGCGGCCCTGAGATCACAGATCCCATCCTGGAGCTGTTCCAGGAGACGTATCCTGACATCAACGTAGAGATCATCAAAGCCGGCTCTGGTGAGCTGATGGCCCGCATCCAGGCAGAGGTGGAGAACCCTGGCGGCGATATCCTGTTGGGCGGCGAGCCCTATCTGTTCGAGGCCAATGCCGACGTGTTCGAGCCTTATGTCTCCGAGACCGACCAGGATATGATTTTGTCCCATCCAGAAGGCTTGTGGCACCCTTGGAGCGTCATGCTCACCCCCATCGCCGTCAATACGGACCGCCTGCCTGACGAGGCGGACTGGCCCAAGAATCTGGGTGATCTGGCCGACCCCAAATATGCCGCCGACAAGATTGCCTTCTGCGACCCCGGCAAGAGCGGCACCGGCGCAACCATTGCCAACAACATCGCTTCTCTCTATGGCTGGGAGTACATCACGGAGATGCTGGACAACTGCGAGGTTCTCTCCGGCTCTGACCCCATGTTCGACGCGGTGAAGGACGGCACCTATCCCATTGGCTTCGTCAACGAGGACCTGGGCCTGAAGTGGCTGGAAGCCGGCCTGCCCATCGAGCTGATCTATCCCGAGGACGGCGTCATCAACACCGTTGACTGCCTGTCCATCATTAAAGGCGCCAAGAACATGGATAACGCCAAGTTGTTCATCGACTTCTTTGGTTCTCCTGAGAACCATGCGGTACTGGTAGACCCCATTCTGCGCCGTTCTACCCGTACCGACGCGCCCCTGGCAGAGGGTCTAACGCCCACCACTGAGTATAACCTGGTCGATGCGGACAAGATCTCCCGCGACGACATCACCGCGCAGTACAACACTGCCTACGAGCAGTCCCGCGCGAACTGAACCATGTGTGGGCTGGTCATCACGCTGGCCAGCCCACGCTTTTTATCCATGCCACTGATTTCTTTCATCATTCTGTATGCTCCGGAGGTGCATCATGAGGGGCAGCACACCGCTACATATTAGACGGTCTCTTCGGGATCCCTGGATCTTATTCGCCATCATCTGTCTGGTGATCTCCCTGGGACTGATCGTCATCCCACAGCTCTCCATCTTCCTCTCCTCCCTCAAAGGGGAGGACGGCTCCTTCTCCCTGTCAAATTACTCCACGTTCTTTACTAGCTACCGCTATCAGATTGCTTTTGTTAACAGCATCAAGGTCACAATTCTGACCACACTGTTCGCCACGCTGATTGCTGTACCCCTGGCCTGGCTGCTAGCACGGTTCCAATTCAAGGGCCGGAATGCGGTGGTGACTCTGATTACTATGGCCACCGCTTCTCCCCCGTTCCTGGGGGCCTATGCCTGGATCATTCTGCTGGGCCGCTACGGTGTGGTGAACAAGATTATCAAGGCGCTAACCGGCGTCCAGCCCACCTGGGGCTTCTATGGCGGAAACGCTGTCATCTGGGTCATCACCTGGATGGTCTTTCCCCTGATCTTCCTGATGACATTCGACTCTTTCAGCGATGAAGATGTTTTCCATAAAGAAGCTGCCATGAGCCTCGGCGCGAACCCGATCAAGAGCTTTTTCCACATTGAGCTTCCGCTGGCTCTGCCGGGCATCCTCACCGGGATGCTGATGGCCGCGCTGGCAGCATTCGCGGATTTCGGCACACCGGCGGTGATCGGTGGCGAATTTCCGCTTCTTCCCACCGCTGTTTACAATGAGTTCGTCAGCGAAGTGGGCGGCAATATGGGTATGGCCTCCACTGTGGGCATCGTGATGATTTTCCTGTCCACCATCATGCTGTATGCCCAGCGTACCATCCTGGCCAAAAAGACATACGCGGCCGTCTCTGTGAAGCGGTACACCCTAGCCAAGCCCAAAAAGGGCACCTCTGCCATCATCGGTGTCTATGTGGCAGTGGTTCTGATCATGTCCTTCCTGCCCCACGTTACGCTCTGCGTGGTCTCCTTTATGGAGTGGAAATACGGCGTTCTAATGGGAAACTTCACACTGTCCAATTACCAGAAGCTATTTGAGCAGCAGCTGACACCCATCTGGATGACCTTTGCCCTGGGCCTTGCCGCCACCTTCCTTACGCTGGTGTTTGGTATTGGCATCGCCTACATAATCGTCCGCAAGCGCTACAAGGTCATCTCTGGCTTTATCAACTCCATTATCATGGTGCCCTATGTGATTCCTGGCACAGTGCTGGCTGTCGGCTTCATCATGATCTTTAACAAAGAGCCTCTGCTGCTCACTGGTACCTGGGTCATCCTGGTCCTGAGTTATTTTATTCGAAAGCTACCATACCTCGTGAAAAGCGCAGAGGCATCCCTGTACTCGGTCCACCGTGCTTTGGAGGAGGCAGCCATGTCCTCCGGCGCCACGCCACTCCGTTCTTTTAAGGACATTACATTCCCGCTGATGATCAGCGGTGTCATCTCTGGGGCGACGCTGTCCTTCCTACAGATCATGACGGAACTCTCTTCCACAATTATCCTCTACCGGCCTCCTTATGTTACCATGCCGGTGGTCATCTTCGAAAACACCATGTCCTCCGGCGCGGACTTTGGAATCGCGGCTTCTATGGGAGTGCTGCTGATGCTGTTTGTGTATATCCCGCTTCTGCTGGTCAACAAAGTGACCCGCGTAAAAGCGGAGGTCTAAGAGGGAGCAAAAGAGATGAATCAGACTGCTATCACATCCGTCCCCATGCATATTCAAAATATCTGCAAGTCTTTTGGGGACCATGAAGTTTTGAAACAAGTCAATATTGAAATCCAAAAAGGCGAGTTTTTCACGCTGCTGGGTTCTTCTGGCTGCGGAAAGACCACTTTGCTGCGCTGTATCGCCGGGTTCGAGAAGCCCACCTCCGGCACCATCCGCTTTGGAGACCGGGACGTGGGGCTGCTGAATCCATGGGAAAAGGACGTAGGCTTCGTCTTTCAGAACTATGCTCTATGGCCTCACAAAACTGTATTCGAGAACATCGCATACGGTTTGAAGCTGCGAAAAAAATCCAAGGCTGAGATCGATGAGATGGTCCGCTGGGCCGTGGACCTGATCGACCTTCCCGATGTAGAGAGCCGCTATCCCAATCAGCTCTCCGGAGGCCAGCAGCAGCGGATTGCTATTGCAAGAGCGCTGGTGATTGAGCCCCAGGTCCTTCTGCTAGATGAGCCTCTGAGCAATCTGGATGCCAAGCTGCGCATCAAGATGCGCCAGGACATCAAGAACCTTCAGAAAAAGCTGGGGATCACCACGGTCTATGTGACCCATGATCAAGAGGAAGCGCTGGAGATCTCCGATCACATCGCCGTATTCAGCGAGGGCGTCGTGCAGCAGATTGGATCTCCCGAGGAGATCTATGAGGACCCTCAGAACCGCTTTGTGGCAAATTTCGTGGGCAAGAGCAACTTCGTGGATGGCACTGCCTCTGCTGACGGCTTCCGCACATTGGGCGGCACGGATATTCCCTATAATGTCCCCGCATCTGTCCGCGGCGCGTGCGTTCTCAGCTTCCGACCGGAGTCTGCAGTTCTTTCCGAGGGACCTAACGCCATCCAGGGTGAGATTGTGGACAGCTTCTACCGCGGCACCGGCTACCAGTACATCGTCCAACTGGATGCGGGGTGCCGGGTCGCTGTGGAGCACGCTGGCAAGCTGCACACCGGCGACACAGTCTCTCTCGTGCTAAATCAGGCCATCTTTTTTGACGCCAAGACAGGTGTGAGACTATGACCATCCAAAATCCCTACACGTATACCGGTCAGTGGTACCGAGGAAGCCTGCACATCCACTCCACGTTCAGCGTCTGCGGCTGGCACACCATCGACGAGCTGGCACTGGCTTATCGGGATTATGCGTTTCTGGCCGTCAGTGACCATGACCGGATCACCACAGAGACGGAGGTCTTGCGGAACCACGTGCTCTTCCGGGCCGTGGAAGTTAGCGGAGACCACCATATGCTGTTGGCCGGCCTTGGGACGCTGGCGCAGGAGCCGATCGATCACGTATTCTCCGTCCAGCACTACGGGGCTTTGGCCTCTGCTGCCACAGCTGCAGGCGATTTGGCCATCGCGTCGCATCCCATGCGCCAGTTCGGACAACATTGGACGGTGGATGAGTTGCTTCGCACGGAGGGCATTCTTGGGATGGAAGTCTTCAGCGGGGACGGGATCCATGTGGACCAGGACCGAGGGTTTGAGATGTGGGATCAGGTTCTCTCATCCGGCCGGCGCCTCTGGGGCTTTGGCAATGACGACTTTCATCACTGGGGCCAGGAGCGCCGGGTCTGGAATGTGGTCCGGGCTCCACAGAAGACGCCGGAGGCCATCCTGGACGCATTCCGGCGGGGGGATTTCTACGTCTCCACCGGTTTCGGATTCTCCGAGATCGTCTCAGACGCTCGCTCCATCACATTCCGCCTGCGGGACGATTCTGAGCTGTTCCAGCGGGCCTATCGCTATTTGACCCTGTACGGAAAAGACGGACAAGTTCTTGCGGAAAAGACGGGGCATTTCCAGGAGTTTACCTATCCCATACGGGGCGACGAGGGGTATGTTCGCGCGGAAGCCTATATGAACGGCGGCTATGGGGCCTTTTCACAGCCCATCTGGATCACCCCCTAATCTGCGCCGCTCCAGCGGCCGCGGGGGCATCTCGTGTCAACATTGGCGGAGCCTGTCCGTCGAATTTGAGGAGGATCTATGCGTCTGATCTGTGCCAAAAATTATCAAGATATGAGTCGGAAGGCGGCCAATCTCATCTCGGCCCAGGTGATCCTGTGCCCGGAGAGTGTGCTGGGCCTGGCTACCGGCTCCACGCCCATCGGTATCTACCGCCAACTGATCTCCTGGTACGAAAAAGGGGATGTAGACTTCTCTAAGGCCGTATCCATCAACCTGGATGAGTACTGCGGTCTCTCCCCCAGGGACCCGCAAAGTTACAGCTGCTTTATGCACCAAAACTTTTTCGACCACATCAACATTGATCCGCGCCGTGTCTATCTGCCGGATGGGATGCAGACGAACAGCACCCTGGAGTGCGCCCGGTATGACCGCGTCATCGCGGACAACGGTGGCATCGACCTGCAGCTTCTGGGCATCGGCCGCAACGCCCACATTGGGTTTAACGAGCCGGATGATCACTTCTCCAAAGGCACTCATCAGGTCGCCCTGACTGAGAGCACCATCCAGGCGAACACCCGGTTCTTCCAAAGCGCTGACGAGGTGCCCAAGCTGGCATACTCTGTGGGGATGCAGGCCATCATGCAAGCCCGAAAAATTCTCCTGGTCGCCTGTGGAGAGGATAAGGCCGAAGCGTTGCAGAGGAGCTTTTTCGGGCCAGTGACGCCTCAGATTCCGGCATCCATTCTCCAGCTTCACCAGGATGTGACCGTTATTGCGGACACTGCGGCGTTATCCCTGTGCCCTGTGACGAGGTGAGGGGCTGTATGAGTCCATTGAGGGGAGAAATCTTAAATATGTTATTTGTATAGTATCGGAGCGAAGAGTTCTTGCCATTCAGCAGGGCAATTATTGCATCCGGCTGTATGCCGGCAACAGCTTTGGGTGAAAGCCCGGCCCCACTCTGAAGCAGCCTGTGGGCCGAAGGAATGAGAGAAGAAAGCAGCCCTCGTTTGGCCCTGTTAACCGTTGTGTGGGGCGGATGGGATGGCATCCGCATGCACTCCAGCGCAAACCCAAAGTCCTTTTCGGCACCGCGTGGCCGAGATCGGTACAGCTGTTGGAACACGTTTTCCCCAGAATCGAGGGTAAACCCACCAGTTGAAAGTATTTCAGGAAAAAAGAACCGGCGCAATAAAAGCGCCGGTTCGCTTGTAGATGCCCGCAGTGCGGGCATCTGCGGGGGGTTGAAAGGGCGTTGTTCTGCACATGAAATCGTGTCAACGACATTTTTCTCTAGAATTCTATTGTCCCTTTAGAGCCGCATGAAGCCGCTGGGTCGTTCCTGGGCAATTGGGCACGAATATCCCCCTGAAGAATTACACCGCTGAAAACAAAGCTAAGGATTCCAACCGGGCAACCCAGTTGTTACTTTTCTGATAATAGATGCCGCGCCCCCCGGCTATTGAATCAGCTTCGATGGTATATCACTGATAGGAGGCGGCACGATGTCCGACTATATGAAGTCCCTGCACGTGAGGTTCCGCTGGAAGCCAGAGCTTCAAAAAGTTCGGAAGGAGCTGAAACGGACCTACAGAGAAATCAAAGCGGGGTTAGACCAACAAGACCAGGAGACTTTGCCCCCACTAGTAAACCTGGAGAACGAGCTGCGGGAGGATGTTTTCCTGACGTCCTTTATTCCAGGTTTCGGCTGGGCATAGGGACCGCCGGGCATGATCCGGAGACCGGCAAGACCATCTACAAGAACGTCCTGAGTCGGCCCCAGGGAGAGGCAAACCCGAAAGCGGCCATTGAAGAAATCAAGGGCCTGGACGTGACCATGATGGGAAAGTACATAGTAGGTACTTGGATGGATGAGTGGTTCAAAAACTACGCAAAGATCAAAGTGAGGTCATCCTCCCATCATGCCTACCAAGGGTATATTGACAACCACATCAAGCCGGATATCGGCGAAGTTCCGCTGGAAAAACTCACTTCTCTGGAATTACAGAAGATCTGCAAAAAATTACTCAACAGTGGAAGAATCGACAGAGTCGAGAGCAAGCCGCAGCCCAGGGGGCTGAGCCCCAAGACGGTGCGGAACATCTGCCAGATCATCGCCTCGGCCATGAAGCTGGCCAAAGAGCAACGGCTGATTGCAGCAGACCCCACAGAGGGCTGTGCCTTGCCGAAGCTGAAACGCAAGGAGATGAAAACGCTGCCCATTGAACAGCTGGCATCCTTCCTTAGAGAGGCCAGAAACAGTAGGGTATTCGAGATGTACTATGTGGAGCTGGCAGCAAGATTGAGAAGAGGCGAATTGCTTGGCCCGAAATGGAAAGGCATCGATTTCGAACACGGAAACCTTTGGATGAAACAGTAGATCGCCCGGATCAGCAGAAAAATCGTAGATGCCTCCCTGAAAACCAAGAACGCCTACCGGACGCTTCCGGTGGCAGAGGATATCATCCGGGTTCTGAAACAACAGAAAAAAGAAATTGGCAGCAGTCCATGGGTGTTTCCCTTACCTACTGACAGTCTAATCTTACCGGATAGCGTCCTGCATATACTCCACCGGGTGCTGAAGCGGGCGGGGTTGCCCAGAGTTCGATTCCACGACCTCCGGCACACGTTCGCTATGCTGGCACTTCAGAATGGGGGGGACATCAAGACGGTGTCCGGGATGCTGGGACATTTCAGCGCAGGCTTCACGCTGGACACCTACGCCCACGTCACGACAGCGGCGCAAAAGGAGGCGGCCAGGACTATGGAAAAAGTCCTGACGGCAGCAATCTGAAAACAAAAAATAATCCCAAACAGCAGGAAAGCCTTGGCGCAGAAGGGCTGCGCCAAGGCATGTTTTTTGCCCCGTCTGGGTCACGGTTTGGGTCAACTGCAAATTTTGCAAAACTGCATAATTTCTCTGAGAACCTTTTGGGGCAAAAAGTGAAGAAAAACCGTCTGATTTCGCAAGAAATCAGACGGTTTTGTGGTTGCGGGGGCTGGACTTGAACCAACGACCTCCGGGTTATGAGCTGTCGCCTGTTTCTCCATCCGCTGTGGCGCAGTGCTTTCCGGGCCTTTTGAGACCTGAAATCGCCCAAATCCCGGAGGTCATTTTCTCTCCGCTCCGGCCCCGTTTTTCCTATTCTGGGTCAAGATCTGGGTCACACCGCAATGCCGGTTGTCTGAACCGTGCGGAGGAAACCGCTCTCGTCATCCTCGCCGGACAGCAGCACCGGCTCGATCTCCTGACTGACAGAGCACGTCCGTTTCCTCAGCAAAGAACACTCTTCGTAAAGTTGAAAATAAGAGGGCTTATAACCGTACTTCGGCCCTCAAAAAGTTTTTTCGATCCTGCCATGCCGTAAATAGATGTTCCCACCTCATTGAACAAGGGCTGTCATAACTAATAACAAGAAAAATAACAGACTCTCCGACGCTAAACGCTAAACACATGCGGAGATTATGGATGTTCATATCAATCAGTTCATGGATAGGCCGACGGAAAGCACTTATTTCCCGAACTCAAACGTCTCCCGCTGGTTTACGGCATCCAACGCCAGTTGCGCTCGGGTCAGTTCATCTGCCGTTTTTGCGTAGTCCGCCTCCACTTCCGCAAGATCATAGTTTGTGTAGGTGTAATCGATGATATTTGACTGTCTGCCGTATTGCTCCTCAATGCGCTCCTTTGGCAATCTTGCCCTCATTTCCCGGAGTTTTTCCTTCCTCTTCGTAAGCTGCGGAATGTAGATGAGCATCTCATCGATTGTCATATCAAAGCCATCCACCTGATGTGTCACATTGAACAGATTGATCGCATGTTTTAGGCTGCGGATAGTCTGCTCCATTTTTGCAAGCCGCTGCTGCGTCTCATCGTAGTGATAGGCCGGACGAACTGACTCGATGTCTTCGCCCGTGGCAGCTCGAAACTCACGGCTGCGCTTCTCCCTGTCCAGCAGAGCGGCGTATTCGTCATTCAGTTTTTTCAGAAGCTTATTTGCTTCCGCAGAAGTATATTTCATAGATGTACATCCTTTCTGCGCCGCCTGTAAATCAAGCGGTAGTAAAAAAATCTTGTTACAACATCAGACCGGCTTCAAATTCTTGAATATCTGACCAATCGGTATCAAGAGCCTTCTCGATTTTTAAACGATATTCATCATCTCCCAAATCCGGTGAAATCAGATGCCGCTTCCAACTATTGATACGTTTCCAGCGCCAATTCGACTTTTTATCAGGGAGGCCCAAGGCTTTGCTGATCTCAACACAGGCATTTCGCTGCTCGTCCGTCATATTGTCGCTGCATAGGGTGAGCGAGATTTGAAAACAGTCTTTGCGCTTATCAATTTCATAGAAAGCGATATCGTTCGATTTCCACCCACTAATAGGCTCTGTCAATGGGGGGAACAATTTGCGGATCTTCTGTGTTGTGAACCGGGTGTATGTATGATTAGAAAACTGAGGATCATAAATCAACTCGTGGTTGAGACATTTCTCTTCGCACCAATTTTCAATAATACCGCAAGATACAATCCGCAGTGT